>Ga0214479_100109_pt1 | contig 49896 bp, 40 predicted proteins | sample M1_20Mar14CPVII9_5_FD_165054 | JGI IMG/M metagenome (GOLD analysis project Ga0214479, IMG submission 165054) | Marine eukaryotic communities from Monterey Bay, California, United States - M1_20Mar14CPVII9sort6BwellE14 | ecosystem: Environmental > Aquatic > Marine > Unclassified | place: USA... | reverse complement strand
AAACAATACCTCAAATCCATGATCTTTATTCTCTCCATCTAACGGATCTCCACCTTGATTGCAATCTACCAATCGTCTCATGTTATTCTCTGCGGTAGTGATGGCATCTTCGGCATTCGCCCCTGCCTGAGCGGCATTGTGAAACCAGCTCGGTATGTCTTCTTCCTTCACACCCAATCTTATGCATAGATCTCTAGCAAAAGTACAACAGTTCTTGCGCAAGAGATCGTAATCAGTGCCCATATATTCACGAGCCAAAGAATGAACGATTGAGTGACCATCGGCAAATGATTCAATCTCTCGGAAACTGTATAGATGATTCATATCTTTCGAGGGTGCACCGTTGGCTGGTGACTCGGGACTCTTCTTTTCATCTTGAGTGTCAATAGAGCCACTGAATGCCTTGGATATGTTCTGAAAGGTCGCACCCTTGCCCGACTTTGGTATGCGTATCCATGTCCTTTTAGTTGTGTGCAGATTGCCAAAGTCTAAAGTCTCTCGGAACTCATAGCCAGGAGATTCTTTGGGTACACAAGTGAATATGCCACTCATTCCTATGATATTGTTTGCCCCGAAAGCGTATTCAACGCCGTTGATCTGTAAAAGAAAACATATTTAGATGTAAGAAGTCAATCAGGATCAACTCTTGTCTCTCAGAAATATACGAACACAAACTTACCTCAACACCCACATGATAAGCTCCCGTACCAAGCTTATGACAACCATCATTTAAGGTCTTGAAACACTGTCCTATTGGAAAGTTGCAGCCTAAATATGGCACCTCTACTAATGAATCTTTTGCCAACAGATCATATACATGAATCTTTACCTCATTTGCACGACTATCAACACCCCCTTTCGCTCCAGAGGAGGCAGCCGATAATGCATTAGTCGATGCCTCTCCTCGACCCTGACCAAAGCGTGCTTGACGAGCTAACCGTAACAGTAATGCATCATCATAGACAATCCCATCAGATTGAAGGATACCAATACCATGATGATGCGAGTGATGATGCTTTGACAACTTGGTAGGTGACTGTGTTGGCCTCAACGAGGAGACTCCAACTTCACTAACACACTTTCGATAAGCCGTTCGTCTATTTACAACAGTCTTGGATGATGCATCATTCACATCATTATCATCTTCACCATCTGAAAACGTAACAGTGTCGGGATAGATCTTTTGACCTCCAATATCAATCTCTTCACTACCGCTATACCTCGACAGTATGTCAGAGTTGTTATCATCGATTGACTTGGCACGGGTCTTTGACGCACGTTTCTGTCGACTAGCGGCTCGTAGACGAGTTTCCCATTGCTCTCTATCCCGTGCTGTATCTCTCTTGGGTGGTGGCTTGGTTGTTGGTACAAGAGGACCATCTCCTGTTGTGGAATCGGAATTCCGCTTTGCTAACCTTTGCTTTAGCCGTTCACTTAAACGTTTCTTATCATGTAGTATGCTGCTACTAGTACTAGTGAGACTAGTTGGACTTAGGGCGGAAGGTATTGTTGCTGAAGTTGCCTCAACTTGTTCATTAGTATTGAGACTTTCACTTCTTCCGGTATCTTGATTGTCAATCGTTTCATCAACTGGAGCATCGCCATCATCTGCGGTAGATTGCGTTATAGATGATTCTTTTCCGGCATTTTCATCTACCTTGGCATTATCTTCATCCCCATCTTCATTGGCAGGTTTCACAAAGACACCCAAGGCAACTAACTTTTCATCGTGATCCTCTTTACCACTTATTGTTAAATTAATTACCGGTAATGTAGATGTTAATGTACATTTACTTTGACCTGAATCACTTAGTATAACACTACTGGCAGTTGATGAATCTGTCGCTGTTCTGGGTGGCTCCAAGTTAAGATTTGATAGAGGTTGTGTAGTCTCTTGATTTTGATGTGAACTGTTATCTTGCTCTTTGCTTTGCAATGTAGTAACATCATTATGGGCGGAAGAAGCGGCACTCTCTTCATTTTCAGTAGAGTTTGCATTCTCCTCATCAGTCTGTTTGTCAGATGCTAATCCCTTCTCATCACATGCATCGTCTAACGGAGACATAATATCGCCTATATCGATCGTTTCGTTAGTTTCATTCTGTTGTATAGGCGATGGTTCATCATCTGATACTACCGCTACAGCAGCCATATTAGACTCTGTCGGTAGAGGTGGTGGTGTAGACGATGTTAGAGGTACCTTCTCCTCAGTGTAATTGTTGGTTGGTATTGATAAACTCTCCCTGCAATTTTGTGCACAAGATGTGTTCATTTCTGTGTTTTTAACCTCCTTACTTTCTTCTTCTTGAGCAACTGGCGGTGTAGTATCGCCCTCCTCTTTACTATTTTCAACTATATTATCAACCAAGTCAGTTATAATCTCTTGACTTATATCCTTCTCCTTATCATTATCTATCGACTCATCTATTATAAAAGTATCATCATTAAACGTTTCGTTAACGGAATCGCATTTGGTGGTATTCACCTTAGTTAAGATAACCTCCGCCGCCATTTTTCTGCACTTATATATCGGCAAACTATATAGTATGCTCTACCTGTAATCCTTTCTCTATGCAGTATTGTATTGCAATCATTGGCACCTTACGCATTCACCATCGTTGGTTTGTTGTTTCTTTTCTGATTGATGAAAATGAGCTAAAAAGAGGATACCAGGTGAGAAGTGGCGCTGCGAATATCTTTCGTATTCTATCCGATCCAAAGCCGAGTCAGAAAGGAACTTAGTGGTAGAGGGATTACTAAGAATGCACCTCCTCAATCATGAAGTTCAAATAGTTGGATTGGCGCTACTTTGCAGCAGTTGCAATGTAATTAGCAATTATAAGACAGCAACGTAGCGTATAGTAATAGATAAAAGGTAGGTGTTATTCTCATGATGATTAATTTATCCCATTGGAGGATAAAGCACATTTTTGATCAGTGATGAACATCGGTGCACCAACACATCAAAATCAACATTCACATTCCTTCACCTACACCATATACAATTCGGATACTACCCTCGCGTGTTTACCCATTAGTTTTGCAAACATAATCCTTGGATAGTTTCGACTTTTGTTGGTAATCGGTATTAACCCTAACTTGGTATACTATTACGATTTTCTATTCCTCTTCTTGATGATACCATGTGCACCTTTAAACCCGGTGTTTTTAGTGCATGTGTTGAACATTGGAGAGTTGTATGATTATTATTCACCCCGGGACTGTATATATATTTATATATATTATAGTTGTCTGAAGACTTTATCAGTTCATCATTGTATGGATTGATTTGGTATATTAAATCCCTTTTGGTGGCGGATTGAGATGTATTTGAGGGAATGTGGCAACCTTGCAACTTTAGCACACCTTTGATAGTTTCCTTTGCAATATAAAGTTCTATGATACGAGAGCTTGAGTGAACATTTGATCTGACATCAATATAAAGTGATCGACCCCGAACTGTTATTGGCCTTGGGGTCAATATACAAACTGTGTAGGCTGTCATCTTTTAGAGCTACGTGCTCGAAACCCCGTTGGTCATTATGGTTACTGATGTTGTTTTGGAAACTTAAAAGTTGTGTGCATGTGTTGATATTTTGGACTATTCGTTCATATATATGTTGATAAACTTTCTGAGATCAAATGCTTTTATGTTTATATAATCAAGTGTTGCTTTTCATATGTAACTTCTCACTTCTTCTCTATGTAATCTCTCATTATTGAATATACACAAGTTCTAAGATTGGTCTCTTTATCTGAGAATGCCTAGACTATATCTCATAACTGCAACGACATGTATTTGCAGTGCAATTAGTATTAATGGCTTTATAAACAATGCACCGCCAAGAAATAATAGAATCCGATTAGCAGCAGCAGCCGAGAAAGAAGATCGTAAACGATGGAATCATGAACCCTTTGACTTTTCAAGTAATCTAGGATGGGATACATTTTATGAGGACGGGATACAAGCCACAACAAATGATGAGGATATTAAAGATACAACAACAATAGAATCACTTGAGTATGAATGGCATCCGCATATATCACATTCAGTTATAGTGGATTGTATCAAACCAACAATAGAAACTGCATCTGAGTATTATCAATCTACATTACAAAACAAAAGAATGCCATCCATCTTGCTTGTTGGGTGTGGAAATAGTGCATTGCCGAGGATATTACATAATGCATTTGATACAGACGTAGAAGTTACATGTTTGGACTGCAGTCCGATATGCATTGATATGATAAGAAACATGTACCAAGAGTCATGTCCCAATATGAGTTTTGTGGTTGGCGATGCTACTAAACTACAAGATGTGCAGTGGGATGACGATACCACTGCACATTCAAAAGACAAACAGTTCGATGTTATTGTTGACAAAGGGCTGCTAGATGCACTGATGTGTGGTGATGGCTTTGATATAGAGCAACTCATGCATGGAACAAACCATGTACTTACAAATCGAGACTGGGGTTTGTATGTATTGATCTGTTTTGAGCTGAGCAAATCATCCAAACAAAGTCTAGTCGAGTTGGGTAACAACGAGTGCCGCAGTCTAATATGGGATTTTAACGTCCCAGTTGAGGGAAGTGAGAATGGCAGAGGGTGTTTTAATGTTGCCTGGAGGTCAGCAAACAATAGAAATTCCAATCCCCTAGGCATTGAACAAAAGATTATAACTGAATGGACATAGACAATGCATAAGCTCTTGGCTCTTCTCCTTCATAGGTACTACAATTATAAATCTCCAGTCTTCACTTCACAATACCAGTATCCGATAGTAATGTGGTAGACTCCGTGTATGCTTTAGTCTATCTGGGGTGTAGAAGTAGGTCTAGTAGATAGTCCTTGTAGAAGACGGACAACAGGAGTGAGCAACACGGATACAGGAAGATAAAGTAGGATACCGGCAAGAAATTATGAGAGTTACATCATGTGGGGAGATTTGAAAAGACCATTTGCCCTTGAGTCTGAGTACCGGATACCCTAGAGGAAAAGGCTTATGTAAATTGAGCTCATTACCAGTTTTTTGTATGTAAATTCTATCGATAAAATGCATATTTGCGTCAAATAATTAGGAACAGGTAATAGATTTATCAAAATTCCACTCAATGGCGCAGGTTCTATGTATTACATAGATCCTGCGCCATTGAACACTTTTTTGAGTAAATAAAGTGTGAGCTATAATTAATTGAAATAACATTTTGCCCTTTGCCCTTTTACCTGCCCTTCAAAATAGGTCTTTTGAAATCTCCCCACATGTGCACTCACTCACTCACTCACTCACTTCACTAAGAGGTATGAGACAAGTATGAGATCAGTGTTAATTAATTGAAGTTGGTATTGTATGTAATCCGCCTGATGGGGTCAATTGGTTGCGGTTCATATAGAATTAATCGGTTTAACAACTGCTCTTTCCGTTGGTAATTGGTTGTGGCATTCAGGAGATACCGATCACTGCAAATAATATTGTTGTAGTAAGTAGGTACATGTATTGTATGTTGTGCAATACGACATTGTACATAAGTCAAGTTAATATCGATTGGTGATTGGTAGTATATCAACAATGTCGGACAACTTTATAGGATGGGGTCGGGGTAATAGTAGTGCATCATTAGCGTCGTCATCACATAAGTCTCAAAGGTCTAGAAAGTCATTAGACACAAGATCACATAGATCATTAGATACAAAGTCTATCAAATCATCTACCTCATCTAAGAGAGGCGGAGAGTCATTACAAGATGGGTTGGAACGGATTGAAAGGAAAACATCACAATCACAATCATTTTCTGTTAAATCACATAAATCGTCATCCTCTCGACGTACTTCAACATCCAAGCAGTCAAGAGGTCCTCAAAAGTCTGTAAAATCTAGTATGAGTAGGTCGAGTGGACAAAGATCATGTGCTTCAGTATCATCAGTGTCATCACGTCGTTCATCGACCAGTAAAAGAATCTCTTCTTCGAAATCAGTATCATCACAATATTCATCTATTTCAAACATATCTGCAATGAGTATACACACACAGCAAACTAGAGGTATTGGATATCTAAAGAGTGGGAATTATCGAAAAGCTATACAATTATTTACAAAGGCAATACAGTCACATCATGATAATGGTGACGAAGAGCAACAGTCTTCCATTGCAACTTTATATGGATATCGTTCTGAAGCATTATATGAGCTTGGTGCATATCATGCATCAACTCGAGATGTCAGGAATGTACTACAATTATACAATTCAGACAACAAAGGAGATACTAAACAATGGTTTGGAGGAATATTCAAATCATCATCATCTTCTTCGGCACAAAGTCAAAAGTTGAACCATGAAGGGGGTGCTGTTCTCCATGCCAAAGCATTATGTACTTTAGGATATTGCCTACTGCGTCAAGGACAATTAGATGAAGTTTTGAAATCATTTGAAGAAGCAATTAACATAGCAAATAAGGCACTTGGGGATGCTATTGATCTTCCTGTTAGTGATAGACCTGTCGATTACGAACAAGCTGTAATTTCTCTCAAGGAGACAATACAACTAGCAACAGAAGGGCAATCATTACTGTCAAAATATGAATGTCTAATGACAAAGCTTGATGATGGTAGTAACAAAAGAGAACATCTTCAAGTATTGGATAATGCAATTGAGATTAGTCCAGCTGCAATACATTTACATGTGAAGAAAGTTAACTATCTTATTAGTCGAAGACGGTGGTTTGCTGTTGCTAATCATTGTGAACAGTTGGCTGCAGATGCAACTAAATTGGATGGTATCTTTAGAGGCGATTTGAATGATATTGATCCTTTTCCGACGAGATTACAGGAATTGCATAGCAATGCATTCGTCAGAGAAGAAGCAACACCAGTACACTTGAGGATATTGAACCCAGTGGAGGTTTGCGATGCAGTCTTTCGTATACCAGTCGAGCTTCTGCCATATTATCTTCGCTCCTTGAGATTAGAAGAGAGGTATAAAGGAGCTATGTTGGCGTCTAAAGCACTGAAAGACTTTCGAGACTCAACTAATAGTCATGCCGACTACAACTTCCTTGATAATGAGTTTGACAAGAAGTTAAAGAAGACGATGAAGCTAAAGGAAGAAGCCGATGCATTATTTAGAGATAAGCAGTACGCCCAAGCTTGTATAAAGTATGGAGAGTGTATGTCTGTGGACGATGAAGAGGTGGTCTCAATTCTAAGGCCTGCATCCAATTGGCCAGTGGCCTTTACCAAGACAAACAAAGAAGGAGGCAAGCTTCATGCGGTGCTTCATTCCAACAGAGCAGGATGTTTTGTTGCATTGGGTCGTCATCACGATGCGATAAAAGAGTCATCTCATGCTATCAAGATTCATCCCATGTATTGCAAGGCATTACTCCGCCGTGCTAGGAGCTATGTAATAGTTGAACAACGAGGCAAGGCACAAGAAGACTTTAATCAATACATTCGTCTTGTAGATGGTGCACGAGATTATCCATATCCACCTTATAATCAAGGATCGTCATGCTACTTCAACATGCCTTCGGAAGTGTCTGCTAAGCAGCTTCAAGATGTGAAGGATGAAATGAATAGCTTGGGTATGCAATCAATCAAAACAAAACGAGAAGAAAGCTTGACAATGCGCAAGTTATATCCAGTCTTAGCTTGTTTGGTTGAGAGTCTATGCTGTAAGAGTAGTAATGTCAAATCTCAAGTGGTGGTTGCACGAAAGCAGACAGAACATCGTCCTTCTCCTTATAATGATGACATTAGATCACAGCATAGTGTTACAAAGTCAAGAGACGGTAGTGTTAAGAATGATATAGTAACACCGACAAAACGAGACAAGCGAAGGATATCATTTAGTTCAGACTCTCCTCCGGTCTATAAGTATGCCCCTGACCCACCAACTCCTGATGAGCCATCGGTGAGCAGCTCTCGCTCACACTCGAGTAGGAAGAAACAAGAAGGGTTGGATCCAAGTATTGATTACTATTCTATACTTAGTATAGCTCAAACTGCTACAGATTCAGAGATTAAACGAGCTTATCACAAAGCTAGACAGGGCTCACATACACAAGATCAATCAGACAAAGTAGAAGTAGCTTCAATACTGGGGAACAGAGACAAAAGAGAAGATTATGACAAGCTGTTTTAACTCAACAAAGTAGTAACAATTACTATGCAATATTAGGGGATAGAGACAAGAGACAAGCTATCGTAGAAGAATGTTGAAAGGATACCAACATTCAATTTAGGGTATCTTCATCTGTAGGTCAAGCTTCATCATTATTTCAATGAGATTACTAACCATAAAGGAAGGCAGGAATAGAGATAGTTCGTTAATAAAGGAGCAAGGTTAATCATAGAAGCAGCCTTACATTCACATGACGTGGAATTAGCGAGTGAGAAGATTTGGTGCACACCAAGGGGGGGGGGCAATAATCTCCCTTCAAAACTGCCTCTGATCTTTTGTGTTCTTTGCAAGGAAAACAACTAATTCAAAGATGCACAAATTACAATGAGGCCTGATAGATGGATGTATAATCATATGGTTATATTGTTTCTTGGTTGGAGAAGAAGATCTTGTCAATTGGTAGTGTGATCGGTCACCCACAAAAAGCTCACTTGGTCACAGATAGTAGTCGTACAACTCATTATCATCATACACCATCATAATATTATCATCAATCGTATCTCTCTCCTCCTCCTCTATTCATATCCTACCAAAAATAGCCAACAATCTATCTCTGTGTCTACACCAAGAAACAGCAACATCATTTATCAACATTAATTATCAACAAATGAAATCATCCATGTCCACTATTCCTTGATCAACTCGATGCAGCAACAAAGCTAGATGATGTAGGTATCTTTGTCATTGAGCAATTCCTTTCCGAAGATGTAGCTGCTAATGCATTTAAAACTCTGAATAGTGATGAGGACTTCCCTTGGGAATTAAAACCAAAACTTTATAGGCAGCAGCTTAACCAACATGCATATGAGTATAAGAGAAGTAATAGTAACATCAAGAAGAGTAGTCAATCGAATGGGATATCAAAACTCGAAGAACTATCTAAAAGGGTAGAGCTGCAATTCGATGGCAAAGTTAAATATGTATACTGCAATCGTTTCCAAGATCCGAATCACAATATTCCATACCATACAGACACATTCGGACAACATATTCTTGTACTAAGTCTCGGTAGTCAAAGAACTGTGAACTTCAGAAACAAGAAAACTAAGCAAGTGACGGGGCTGCGTCCTAAATCCGGCGATGTCTACTTCTTCCCTTTGAAAGTTAATGAAACACATGAGCATTGTGTCTGTGCCGCTAAGGAAGAGGACCTGATAGATGGCAAAGACAATACCAGACTTTCTTTTGTATTCTTCATTGAGCCGCCAAAGTATGCCAAAGAATACAAGATATCTAGAAAGGACAAGCTAAAAGGATTCGCCGAAGCTATCCTTTCTGGGGAGAGTCTATTTTAAAACAACACATACATAGATGTTAAGTTAGTACTGCATAACTGTTTAACTAATTCTTCATTACTCGTCGTCTTCCTCTGAGGCAGTATCTCCCTCAGAATCATCAATCTCCTCATCAACCTCATCTTCTTCATCTCCTCCATTACTATCACTACCTTCTTCATTCTCATCCTCGTCATCGGATAGGACATGGTCATATAATACTCCTCCAGACTCGAATGTTTCAGCCTTATTATTATCGTCTTTGGCATACAAACCTATAGAATGCATTGAGTGACTGCCTGTACTCTTCTTCTTTGCTGCTGCTGCTCGTTCTGCCAAGCTTCCCTTTGTTGTGGCAGTGTCATTTCCATCTCCAATCTTCACTACAAGGGAAGCAGATGGCATCAACTTCAACTCTGCTAATGTTTTGGACATTTGTATATCATCAGTAGACTTGACTATAAGCCTTTTGGCGACACATGTAAATTGGACAATTTCACCATCGTCCACATCAAATGGTAGCTTTTCAAGTAGTGAGCTCAATGTATCTTCCGTGCCATCCTCAATTTTAATATCATATATCTTCTTTTTGCCCTCCAGCCTTAGCTTGAGATTACACCCATTTGATTCTTCCGCCTCCTCTTCTTCCGATTCCTCTTCTGATTCATCAACCTGATTCCTGGCAGCCTCTTCGGCTTCAGCGGCCAACTTTGCTCTATTCAATTCATCTTTTCTTTTCCTTCCCTCGGCCGCAATTTGATACCGATTCTTATCAATCCATCGATCAATGGTGTTTCTGCCCTCGACAAATGGTGCAATGTTCACAATACGCTTGCCCTTTGCAACAACCATTGATGCTTCTCCCTCATTTACAAATCCAATACTCTTTAGGATTGCAATACATGGTTGATGTTTTGTAATCTTTGAGGCAATCACTTTATTATCCAACTTGATTTTACGAAACTTTTCTTCGAATGGGTTTTGTATAATATTTGTCATGAGACTTCTGAGTACACGTGCCGAGTCATCGGCTACTGCCATGCCGGTCTCTCCACCAATACTTGTTACTAATTCATCCAATAACTTTGACACACGAACTTGCAATACTTCTCGAGCAGAGAATGAGAAAGATGCGCCCGCCGCCAACTTGATTAATTTGTTACTCAATTCTTCATACCGAACCTTATCCTCTTCTGACACTGGTGGATTAAATGATTGACCTGGTACCATCAAGCCCATCAAGAAGCTTCGTATCATAGTCTCATCACGAGGTAAGCCCTGGAAGGAGTTTAATATCTTGCCATCTTTCATACCAAAGATTGTGGGTAGTGATTTAACTTCTAATGCACTAGATACTTGACGTTGTTGATCAGTATTCACTTTAACTAGTCGCAACATACCACCTGCATTAATACAAATGTTCTCGAGGGCTGGTGTTAGTTGTTTACAAGGTCCACACCAGTCGGCGTATATGTCAAGTAAAACTGGAACGGGACTTTCAATAACTAGCTCTTGAAGCTGTGTAATTTCTTCCAATTCAAACACTACATCCTCCTTCTTTGCAGGCTTTGGTGCTCCGTCCGGTCGTTTCTCTTCCTGCTTTGGTTGTTGTTGTGTAGTTGCTGCAACTGGGTCGAATCCAGTAGGGTAGTCAACTGTCACAGTCTTCATCTCTGGCTCCTTTTTCTTTGCAGCTGCTTCAGCCTGCTGCTGTTGTTGTTGAGCAGCCTCCATCTCACGTCGTTCCATTTCTTCATCTTCTTTATCAGCTAATAATATAGCCCGTGCATTATCAACATTCATATCACTAAATGCCAATGAACGTCGTACAAAGAATGTATCATACCCTTCATCTACTAACTGCTTCACTTCTTCCGAATCTTCCGATATGTTCGATATGGCATCGATCTCATTCTGTACTATTGATTTTGCTGATTCTTTATCAATTTGAGGTACACCATCAATGGTTGCGAAGGAAGAATATAGTGCTGCTAAGGAGATGTCCTTTGGTACAGACATTTCTGTTGCAATTTCCTCTGCGATTGAGTATATCTCTTCCTCGGTTGGTGGTGTTAGTGGTGCTGCTGTTTCTGCCACATCTTCCTCTTTTACTACCTCTGATGTTACTGATTCAGTAGGGGTCTCCTCTGGTATAGTACAAACTCCATCCACACAGTTTATATCACTCTCTTCATCAGTTGATGGCGGCGGAGGAGGTGGTGGTGGAGATGTATTACTCACATCATGTGCACTTTCTTCTGATGTAGGCTCTTCTATTTCCTCATCAACACCCAACCCTAACCGACGCATGGCAGCATGAACACGATCATCTAATGATAATTCCTCATCCTGTGTTGCCGTATCTATACTACTTTCCACTGACACATCATCATCACCACCACGAGGAAATAAAATTAATGCAGACTTTCTTCTTGTGGTAGATTGTGTTGTTATCGTTCTACTACCCCATCCGGAACGATGTTTATTGGATATACCAAATACGTCCCTATTAGTAGTTGCCTGAATGGCATGGGCGGTGAGTAGAATTGTGCCTATGGATGCTGACTTCTTCATCTCTGTATCAACTCAATCAATGATCATAATTTGATGCGGTGAAAAAATATCTCATTTTTCAGATCCAGGTGGAGGTCGTTGTATCGCCAAACTATTTGTATGATATTATGTCTTGGGCGGCCGCAGAGGAAGATTATCAGTAGAGGGATGTCTACGATATCTCATACTGCATTGATTTGCATATTTATTGTGGCAATAACTACAGTCGGAAGTTGTTGATCTAAGGTTTATAGCGCTAATCTCATTGATCTCTACTTTCAAGCGTATCTTTACATCAAAAACTAACATATATAGAAGAGACAATACCGAGGAAGTTCTGCCTTATGTCAAGCGGCGTCAGTATTGCAAAGATGCTTGTACTCCTCTTTTTGAGTATATACACACAGCATAATGCAGTAGTAGCCTACATGCCTTCTTACAGAGTAATAAATCGATCGCATCATCGCCATCATCCAATATCTAAAACTGTAACAACATTATCACATGCAACAACCAAACCCTTATCGGCTACTAACATTAGTGATGGAACAATAATAAATGAATCGCCACGGCAACTATTACAAAAGGGTATACAATCATTTAGAAGCCTTGATGTACCGTCTTCACTTACATACTTTGATCAAGCAGATGATCTTGCAAATGGAGGTCTCAGTCCATATCTCTGGCAACGGGGTATTTCGTACTATTATCTAGACGAATTCCAAAAAGGAAGTCAACAATTCAAATCAGACGTTATTAATAATCCATTAGATGTAGAAGAGATTGTTTGGGATATAGCTTGTCTTGCAAGAATAAGAAATGACAATACAAAAGAGTGGCCACCGCAAACAACAATGGAATTACCAAAGGGAAAGAAGGATAGAAGGAAGATAATGTCAACTGTATATTCATTATTTCGTGGTGATGGTATGACAACAGAACATGATCTCTTCAAAGCTGGTCATGATGGCAACATAAGTGACGAGTTCTACTCACTGTTCTACTTGGGACTGTATTGTGAGATACGAAATGAAACAACCAAAGCAGAAGAGTATATGAAATTGGCAGCAAAGAGTAAATATGCTACAGGAATTGGATCGGGCGACTACATGTCTTCATGTGCCAAGGTACATTGCAAGTTACGAGGATGGGAAGTTTGAGAAAACCTATACAAACCTAGATCCTGGTAAGTATCTCTTGCAGGGAAAGCAATCATAAGTACATTATCCATATAAGAAGTTAGAATTTAACCTTATTACTTATCATCTTTGTGTATTTCCCTCTTTGTTGCAAACTTATATTCCTTCTTCTTCCTGACCATTTAAATATGAACTCTGTATCATCCTAACCTAACCTAAACCTAATAACCTACATATATTGCAGCTTGCTATTGTTTGATATCTTGTCAACCATATCATATAATGTTTGTCTGATAAGATGATCAATCAAAACTCATTATCATCTTGTACTTGTTGTGTCTTTAAAGCTCCTCCTTTTGCTTGTCTTCTTATTCTCATATGCTTATTCTCGTCTGATATCGATATATCAGTATGCCAATCCAAATCTTCACCCAGAATTTTCTCAGCTCTTGCTATCTCCTCTTGCAATTTTGTCCGCATATCTAAACGTCGTTTGATATCTTCTTGTACTGATTGCATCTCTGCACGCTTTGCCTTGTGTTCATCCTCAAGTTTATGAAGTTCAAGCTCGAGTGCTCGAGTCTCGAGTATGTCGTCGAAGGATTCTTCATGACCGCGGAGAAGCGTCGACGAAACCAGCGGTGGTATCATTGCAAATATAAGAGATATTAAGAAGAGAGGCCACCGCATACTATATGTCGTTGATATACTAGAATTGATTGTACGTTGGCGTAGGCTATGTGTCGCAAGATGTCAATGTCGTGTCGAGAGGTATGATGGGGAGAGGAGATATAATTTAGATTCGAGCGGCTGGAAAGTCTAACCCAACAACTTTACTATCAAACTTGTCTCTCTCTATCTCAGGTAGTCATTATGCAGTTCCTATCAGGAGCTATTAGAGGCTACTCAACACATAATAATAGCATTGCAATTGACATCGACAAGAATTGAAATTGAAGTAGCATGAGAGGTGTAAAAAGACACCTATCTTTTTACTACTAAGTGCAGAGTATTGTGTATCTCTAGGTAGATAAGTTTATCCGTCGATAGCTGATTGAATTCACCATTGGATTATGATATTGCAGTTTGAATAGTATATATTAGTGTATATAATAATGGCGCCTACCTCCGCTGATAATAGGGGCTCGCCTTCTATAGAGAATGGTGCATCAGAAGAAAAAATAGAAACAATACAAGATGTTGTAGAGAATAGAGATGAGGGGCAGACAGCAGTTAACGATAGAGAAGAGGCCGCTGATACCAATGATAATGATGATGGGAAGATAGTGTGAGTTGCAATTGAAATTCTGTTCGAGTTTTATACTTATATGCTTTACTTACAAACTGTCAATGAATGATATTTGATGTCAAATTATACATAACAACAATTGAAATCTACATGCCAACTGGAAACATAAACAAACAAACAAACAAACAAACACAACACAACACAACAATAATACTCATTGAAATATTACTACTCATATATTTTTGATACACCTACAATTGAAATATATACAAACAACATTGACGACCTGACAACACAACAACAATACTCATGAAATATTTATATATTGGAATTGTATCATATATCGGAATTACATTAAATCTATACAATTATAACAGATATGCCGTATCAGTAAGATGGGAACGTGAGAATGCAGCAGAACTTAGAAGGAGACGAGGAGAGCCGCCACCAAATTCATCATCCTCTGGTCCGATAACGGAAGCAGAAAGACCATGCTTAACATTTACCATAGAAGATTTCAATAGATATTTCTGCTGCTGTGCACGACGTGTGGGATCAATGTTCTTCTTAGTAGAGAGGAAAGATGGAAGTCCTATAATTGTTGCTGGACCTTGTTGGCCATTTTGCACATTTGTTACAGTACCGTTGATTGTAGTTTGTAGTACATTAGTTGGGATCTTTATAGTATCCAACCCGAATACTGGATTGGTGAGTAGTATGGATAGTACTTGAATGATTGTGTTTTGAGATGTGCAATTGATAGATTATCTGTTCTCTGACACATATCTTACATTCAAATCATTCACTGGGGTTCAGCCATGGTGGTTTGGCTTAATATACTATCCCATTGTAATCTTCGTATTGTCAGTACTGTTCTGTGTTTCATGTCAAGATCCTGGGTTGATGGAACGTTGTACCGACGAGGAGGCAGCTGAAAATGGTTGGTTCTGGAACGAACAAGTTGGAAGTTATAGACCAGCTGGTGCAATGTATTGCAGAGAATGCAAGGTAAGCATCTATCGTATGAAGTGTTTGTGTATGAAGTGAGATGAAGTGTAACATTTGAGACGAGAAAACAACTAACCGCTAACCACTACGTATCTTCCACAGGCATTGATTCATGACTATGATCATGTTTGTCCATGGACTGGAACAGCCATAGGAAAAGGCAACATGCGACCATTTAAAGTATTTGTCTTTAGTGTCAATGTTCTTTGCTACCTGAGCATTGGTCTTGTTATATGGCAAGTAATGTCGAAAATAACAGCCTAGCTAATGAATAAAGATGAATCGAATGTAAATAGATTGAGATTTGGTGAACAGATTTGCAGGAACTCTAGTTGTAGTCCTGATCATATAATACTAAGTATGCTAGTCTTATATCATAATTCGAGATACATAATGGATTGTCAAGAAAGCTGCGAGTAGTGTTGGCGTTACCCCGGACGGAAGGATACCGCCCCATTTTCATCATCACTCCCTTCACCCTTCTCTCTAGAGAGAGAGAGAGTCGACTGCAAGAAGGCAGTCTCAACATAATCGGGGTTAGCAAATAAAAGATGTTTACAATGGATTGGGTGTGTGGCCAGGCGGCATTTATATATGCCTTCAATAAAGTAAGTCAATTTTATACACCTTTAAGTGTCGACATTGTAATTGCAACTTTCTAACATTTCGTCTATCGTCTTAAAAGGTAAAACCAGCCGCCATTGTGGATACTATCGTAGAGGCTGTTGTCGATATATTGGTACCAGGCCGAGGCGCTGGAGAGAGTAATTGGTAAGAAGATAATATGCATATGTCCCTGTTAAGTTGTCGTTGCAATATCATGCATCTTTATACTCACATTACATACAAACCACATATCAATTATTTTATCATACTACATAAAAGGTTCTGGCGTAATGTAAGATCTCTAGAACGAGATAGTGATAGAATAGCAAAAGAATTAGATATTAGAGCAGAGTTACGAAACTGGGATAATGAATTTCCATACTTCCATCATGAGATGATTGTGAGGTATATTGCCGGATTTCTGGCATCGGCTGTTGCAGTAGCTGCTTGGGGTCAACTTAGATCTTTATTCTCAACAAAAAGAAGATGACGATATAAGAATCAGAGTAGTAGGTAGTATGTTACATTATTGAATCCATTATTGAATCCATTATTGAATCAGCGCGGTCAAAGATCAGGAGCAAATATCATCTTTATCTTCATTACTGCAAAGCAAAAGGATCTAATAATGCATTCACAGGATACCAATGCAAATAGTATACGGTTAAATTGACACAACCATACATATAAGTTTTGGTAGAAGCAGAAAGGAGAGCAATCATTGTTTTTATGCTTTGTGCATGCACAAGATCCATAATGCTATGAGCTTTTCTTAGACTGGTAGTGGAACTTATATTCTTGTGAGCTTTGCATTAGTTAATGAATAATCAGTAGTACCAATTACTCTGACAGTGTCAATTACTATACACCTACTCTATTAGTAGATGCAACTCAAAGCAGAATACAATGTTAGAATCAGGGGAATCTAGAAACTAGAGAAGACACCCATATGATATTAGATAATGAAAGCAAAAGAGATTTGCAATGTAATTGCATAAAGTAGATACTATACCTACATCAGAAATCAATAAGCTGCCTGTGCAATATCTTTAAGCCCAAGTACACTAAGATTTCTAAAGATGCATGCACCACAGGCCATGAAAGTACTCCAAAGTTGCCATTTAACAGGCCCCTTTTGCAAGTGCCCGTTAAAAGGCCCTTGTCGGTATCCTATGCAGTAAAGTACTGCGATAAAAGTTTACTCCTTACTAAAAGGGCCCGAATTCTGCCCCCTTGCTCTCACAGCCATCCATTTTTACTACCCGCCACGCATTTGTCTCCAACACAACAACTCCAACCACTAAAGAGCTCTCACTTTTTAATAACCAAAGTCAATAACACTACCCCCTATTCAAACAACCTCTAAACAACTAATAATCATGTCTGACGGAAAGGAACATTTATCAGTCGTCGTCTGCGGTCACGTCGATGCCGGTAAGTCCACAACATGTGGACATTTAATCTTCAAGCAGGGAGGAATCTCTGCTCGTGAGATGGAAAAGCTTAATGCCACCGCTGCCGAGAAGGGTAAGTCCTCATTCGGTTTCGCTTACTACCTTGATACATGTAAGGAGGAGCGTGAGCGTGGAGTTACCATCCAATGTAACACCAAGGAGTTCTTCACCGAGAAGTACCATTACACCATTGTCGATGCTCCCGGACATAAGGATTACATTAAGAATATGATTACCGGATCGGCCACCGCCGATGTTGGTCTTCTTCTTGTACCCGCCGAGAAGGGAGGTTTCGAGGCTGCCATTGCCAAGGCCGACCCTAAGGCCGGTGTTGAGGAGGGTCAGACCCGTCAGCACGCCCGTCTTCTTTACTTGTTGGGTGTTGAGCAAATTATTGTTGGAATCAACAAGATGGATGCCTGTGGATGGGACGAGGGTCGTTTCAACGAAATTAAGGATGAGTTTGTTAAGATGCTTCAAATGATTGGCTTCAAGCCAAAGAAGGTCCCCTTCATCCCATACTCTGGTTTCAACGGAGATAACCTTGTTGACAAGTCCGATAAGGCTGCTTGGTACAAGGGATGGACTGCCAACCTTACCCCCAAGAAGCAGATTACCGGATTCACCATTGTTGATGCTCTTAACAACTTCATCCAACCCCCCAAGCGTCACCCTGAGCTTCCCGTCCGTCTTCCCATCTCCAACATTTACAACATTAAGGGAGTTGGACAGATTATCTGCGGTACCGTCGAGCAGGGAACCCTCCGCCCCGGTGATGTTATCGGCATCGTCCCCTCTGGTCTTAGGGATAAGAAGATCTTCTCCATCGAACAGCACAAGAAGCAACTTGAATCTGCCACCCCCGGTGACTCCGTTGGTCTTTCCATCAAGGGTATTGCCAAGGATGAGAAGGTTCAGCCAGGTGATATCATCTACGTCCAGAAGGATGGAGATCTTAAGCCCATTAAGACATTCACTGCCATGGTTGCCGTTCAGGAGCATCCCGGTGTATTGAAGCCTGGTTACGCCCCAGTTGTTTTCTGCCGTACCGCCAAGGTTGCATGTAAGATGACCAAGATCCTTTGGAAGATGGGTAAGAAGACTGGTGGACAGAAGGTTGATAACCCACCTGAACTTTCCCAATACGAGAATGCTGAGGTTGAGTTCGAGCCCAGTCAGCCCTTGTTTGTTGAGCCTTTCGAGAAGTGTGCAGCCCTTGGCCGTATCGCTGTTATGGACTCCAACAGATTGAAGATGCTTGGTAAGGTTACTGGAACCGTCGTTAAGGAGGAGTGAATATATCCTCTTTTTATTGCTGCTGCATTATTTTTGGAGGTTAAGTTTGTATTGTTGTTGCGTATGATGAGTGGACTTTTAGATTTATATAAGTTTGTTCGGGCACCGAAAAGAATACGAACCTTAATTATTTGAATAGACTAACTAAAGAATAGGTTTTTGTGTTACATGAAACAATATGATTCTACTTTTAACTTTAGGAAGAGAAAGCACTCATACTACCCTATCAACACAAAAAGGAGAGTTACTTTATTTCTTTGTTTACCTCTGTCCCCCGATATCCTTCTTCCTTCTACTTCCTCTAGAATTTTCCCGTCCCCGATTACACTGATCATTCCTCCTATACCATGCTGCCATTCGAATTAGCGATAAGAATCTGGAGGTACTGTTCATTAGAAATCCCTTCATCCTCTGGAAGATGTGCGTTGCACAGTTTATGAAGACGAGGAAAGGTAAACATAGCAATGTCAGTACATGTGGGTCGCAAGGACAAGCAAATGAATGCAATGGAGGGACAAATGAAGTAGCCAAATCTCCAAGACTTCACATTTAACACACATATGCACATGATAAAACGACACAAACGCGGACTTTCCTGTGTATTCAAAAGAGACCTGAGGAGGTGCCTCCCCTTGTTTAACACCAACATCAAACATAGTCTATGCGGGGGATAGAAGTAGAAACGTTAGAGATGATCACAAGATGTGCCACACACAAGATTGATATTCATCAAGACTTACCTCGTCGAAATTCTCCGTAGGAGCAGGAGGTGAGTGGTCGAAGAAGGTTGGTGGAGTATCACCCATTCCATTAGGCGCATATGCCTGTAGCACATTCCTTTCGAGATCTCCTTGCTTGTCCGTCGGAGGAGAAGTGTTGACTCCTCGAAAGATATTATTTGGGGCTCGGGGAGGAAGTTTTTGGGATTGATCAATCATGGAAGGTGGTGGAGGTGATGATTGGAAAGCATACGGGGCATACTGTGGTGGTGCTGGCACATCGTGTCCGCCTCCAAAGCCCTGCAGTGCAATCTTGTTGTGTTTGGCGGCTAGATTGAATGCTAGATTGAACTGTGAAAGATCAAGATGAGGATTCTGTTCTAACATCTTCTGTTCTCGATCATCAGCCAAGAATAAGAAATCAAGGAAGTGAAAAGGCTTCTTCCCTTCTACAGTTGCCTTTTGATTACGCTTTCGAACATTGGTAGTCCAATTGACAATTTGTAATTCTGTCATGTTCGCGGCAGTCGCCAAGGCAGTAATCTCATCAGGACTAGGGAACGGATGCTCTCGATTAAGAATCATCCATTCAGTAAGTACATCTGTCTGCCATTTGCTAAACTTCACCCCGGGCGGTGGCTTCTCGACGCCTCCCTTCTTCTTCTTCCCCTTTTTGTTACTGGCTACGGCTGGCTCTGGTTCTTGGGCAATCGAGGGTACTACTCTTCTCTGTGGAGGCATTACGGCACCAAAGGATGATGATTGAGAGATTTGACTTCCGTGACGAGAGATGGGACCATTCTTCTTCAACTGCTTCTTCAAATCAAGACACATCTTGAGTTCATCTGCCAGGGATTGAATAGTCTCATCAATAAGTGAGTCTGTAATGACACACTCTCCTCGTGATAGTATTAAATCCGATCCAACTTCATTTGGAATTAATGTTGTTCTAATTAATTCAGCAGCTGAATCAAATTCCAATTCGCGATCACCACCGATATTTTGTGGATGAGATGATCCATTACTTTCTAACTTAACCTTCTTTCTTGTTGTTGATGCTTGTTGAGTTACAGTAGCAAGTGGTTCAGCCTGACCTTGGGCTACCGCCGCAAGTTGACTCTGCTGTTGTTTCAAGGCAGCAGCAAGTTCAAGCACCTTGCCAAACGATGCATGACGCAGTAACTTGTTGTAATTACTATCGATCTCTCCGGGTATCATGATTGATTGTGCTTTGTTGTGCTCAAGTAATTGTATGTTGATTGTGTATTTTTCTTAATTAATTTATATGCACCAATTTTTTATTGATCACCTGTGCACTGTCCTTATTATTTACGATGCTTCCTCTTCTTTGTTGTTGTTGCTGTGCTTACTTATTAGTTATTGATCGAGCCGCTTGAACTGTACTATGAGTTGTGTTTGTTGCTCAGTCTTGACAAATCTTGGGGAGTGCGACTCAACAATTTTCGACTCAATTGCAAGAGAAACTGGGCCATTGTGGTCTCTCTAATACATGAGACCCTCGTAGTCTATGTGTCAATATCAAACATCCACATCACCATCAACCTCTCAATTGTGGTAGAACTTATCTTGTCTTGACCGTCGTGATCTAATGACAGATACTCTATCTGTTGAGTTACAGTTTTGATGTGTATCAATATTACTTGACAGGGATAAGATCCTTCCACTGATCTGGAAACAGAGACCCAAGACTCATCCCTTTCCGAAATGCACCTTCCAAATGTTGATCAGTTGTATAAGTCTTATCAGAGAATACAATGGCGTGACGTGGTACACTTGTAACAATGTGCACATGACCTTTAGGGATACGATCTTTCTTATCTAAAGTTGGCCGATTCATAGCTTGCACTGTATATAAATATTTATCATCGCCTGTTGCTTTGTCTCTGTCAAGAATTATACACGGCCGTAGATTACGTGAAGCAATCATTTCATTCTTCCATTCTATTACTGACTTTATTGGGGAAGAAGATTGACCAGTTGGGCGATTACTCTTTACAGGTGAATACTGATAATAGCATGAAGTAAAGACATCTGTAGGATAAGGTTTCCTACTCATCTGCTGCTGTTCTCCATGTGTTGGCAGTATATCATAACTATCATCTTTGTTCATCATCTGTGAAGATACATGTTCAAGATCCATTTTTCGAGGATGCCATGACTTGACATGCTCAAGCCATGCACTCTCCCATTCTTCTCCGTAATCAATATAGATTTCTTCGCCCTTGTCTATTGGTCGAGTAGCAACTAATTCCAACATTAGCTGAGAACATGATGATTGTTGTAACTCTAATAGTGATCTATTGAAGTATGAGTAACTTTCTTGCCACCATCTGAGTTTAGCATTTGGACTAATCGAATTGTGATTGATAAAGTTAACATGATGACTATATGGATATAGCAGTAATGAAGAGTTTGTATGGCCAAAGCAATAGTTCTGAAGAAGTTGTGTTGATTGAACTATAAATCCATCTTGTCTCTCCTTTATCATTTCTAAACTTGATCTTGACAATGGTATTAGAGGCACTGGTGCTATTATTGTACCTTCATCTAATCGTCGAGTACTAAAGGCACCACGTCCTGCATCTTTGATAAGTGATTGACCAGAGCTAATGTTATCTAGACAGTATCCAGTTTCTCGTAGCTCTTTTGGTGTCTTCTTTTGAGGAGGTGTACTATCACCATCTAGTCCTCTTTCCTTTAACCATCCATTACCATATTGAAGTAGCAACTCTTCTCCAGCTACTACATTTCTAGTCAATATAAAAGTAGAGTTATAATGATGAGTAATGGCTCCAGCGCCAGGAGATTTACCCCTTGTCAATCCTCCATCGTCAACATTCAGTTCAGTAGTATGCATAAGATTATGATTGTTGGATATACCGCTATTGCAGAGAGTACCCATCCCAGTACTTGCAGTAAACATTCTACTAATACCTTCATAATGTCCATTACTTTCCTGTCCATTCCATAAATAATCCCAAATCAAACGCTTCATCTTATGAGCATGTCGTTTATTAGTATCTGGAATGTGTATTATGATATCACCATCATCTAATACACTTTGACCTTTCTTATGAGGATACAAAGTAAATAAACCCCATCCGCCTATGTTTGATGGTGCCATTATTAGCTTACAATCATTTGGTACTCTGATATTGTTATTATCATCATGTATTGCATTTGTTGCATCATCATTGCAAACTACTTCCTCATCGTTTTCCACTGATGCAGAGTGCACCAATACAATAAGTAAAATGAATAGAAGATGAAGCATCATCAATTCCATCCCTTTGCCAATCTACTGACTGACTGCACAACAGAGTTGCAACTATTGGAACTTGGACATAATGAAAATTGAAAATACCACGAGAGTTGGTAGAAAGGCCACAAGGACTTAATCATGAACAGAATCGTATAACATCAACCCCGCTGATAATGATACGACTGGGTCTCTACTTGCAATCTAAATCCATGCTTGTAATATCACAAATTATCAATTGGTGGTGTGCACTTGATGTTATCTTAAACAGAGTTTTCCAATTTACATGAAAACGAAACTAAACATTAAACATCTATCCTTTGTTAGTTGTTGCTTGATAATTGATACGATATTGCATATCTCTTCTGAGAGGATTCCCTGTGTTCGGTGTATGATTATTACCTCGCTCACTTCTTCTCTTAGTATACCGCGGTTGTTAATAATATCATAACCCTTCAAGATCTCCATTGCAGCATAAACTTTACTACTTTATCTACCTATCATAACATAAACGATGACGATGGACTTCAGTTCCGAGCCAGGCCCAAAGATGGGATGTGTAGTCCGTGGTCGCGCACCAGTAACATCATTATCATATCATGAATCAGGTGAACATCTATTCATTGCATCCGAAAATGATTCAGTATTACGTATAGTCGATTGTGTCAATGGCGGCTCTCCAAAAGATCGACCATCAATGATTAAGATGCAAAGAGAGGGTATTAGATTAGTTGAATCTACACATCATGGTCACTGTGTATTATTCTCTCCTGGTATGAATGGTGGTGTTCCAAAGAAGAACAACGTTTATTATCATAGTATTCATGGTGAGTGTTTCCTATCCATTTGTTGTATAATCTCCATCTCTATTCATCTAATACTAACACATGTATAATGTATGTATTACTTTCATTTTGATATCATTAGATAATAAGATATTGCGAGCATTTGAGGGGCATTCAGGAGTTATTAATAATATTAGTATGAGTCCAGCGGATGATACATTTCTTACCTCTAGTGTTGATGGAACAGTACAGTTATGGGATTGTGGCAAATCTGGCAATAGTATAGGAGAGTTAAAGCTTCCAGCAAATGTTGATGGAGCACCCTTGGCAGCCTTTGATCAAACAGGTATGGTTTTTGCCGTATCAGGAGCAATGGGTGTAAGTTCTGGTGAGGGATATCATATTCATCTATATGATGCACGAAACTATACCGTGGGACCCTTTGCAGAAATGAAAACGACTCGTCAAGATATAGAATCAAAGATCAGATCTAGTGGATGTACACCCGAGCGTGCTTATGCATTAAGCAAATCAGAGTGGACGTCAATGCAATTTAACAAGTCTGGGAAGCAAATGTTAATCGGTATGGCTGGTGTGACCCTCTGTGTTGATGGATATGAGGGCACTGTTGATCATGCTTTCCAATCTGAGTTGGGGTCTGGAGGTGCACAATCTTCTGGAATGGCTGCTTGCTTTTCAGCAGATGATAAATCAATCATTTGTGGTAATGATGACGGAACCATTAGTTGTTATCAGGCAGACTCAGGCTTATTGGCGAGGAAATTAAGAGGACATGTTGGTACCATTGGTGCTGGAAAGTCCCCGTTTGTATTGTTTTGCCATTGAATTCGTGTGTTCAATATGCGGTATCGATGTTTGGGCTGCTTCATTTGACCTTAGTTTGCCTTTATTGATTGCCCTTGAAAGTCATATGTACTAACAAACGTTACTCTCTCTCTCTCTTTCATCATTATAATTCGTGATAACGCGCATTTTCCAGTGGCATGCAATCCCAAATACGGACAATTTGCTTCTGGTTGTACCAATACAGCAGTGTGGATATGTTGAGATAGAGTTAGAGAGACATGTCTTATGATAAAATATAAAGTTAATATATTATAATTCCTCCCTCCCCAAACATATCTTCCTCGCCCATATCACTACTCCATACCAACCATTAAACCTTTATTGGTCAATTAATATAACCCACCTGTTAGATGGTATACCACCAACTAAAACTATATCCACTGCAATCCATTTCTCTCTCCAAACATATAAATAATTCAAAGGGTACATATTCACTTTTTAATCTCATTTACATTCCCATAACACCGGTATCATTCTCTTTCTTCCACTTATCAATAGAATCTGTAACCTGTGTAATTAAATGATCTGTTTCATTACTTAAATCCTCAATAGCCGAACTTAATGTCTCCGCGGGTGCCACCTGTGATGTAGATGTTTGTATTTTCAAATGAATTTTATGTATCAATGGATGTGGATGCATGTATCCTGCAAATTTAACCTGTGGATCACGTAGCAGTTGCATTCGTAATAAGTTACCCACTGTATGATCTTCTTTATTGAAGGTAAAGGTACCAGCATTTGATACTTTAGTATCAGCAGAGTATTCAATTTTCTCTTCATCATCATCAAGGATAAAGGCTGATGAGCGTTCGGGAGTGTTCATGATTGCAATTTATAAATGTATTGTTTCCAAATAGAATAAAACTACAAATCTATTGCAATTTGATAATCAGTAAAATGTAGCTATCCAGTGTATTAATAATTCTTATCAATCTTCGACAACTAAACAGAAGACGGCGCTTATTCCAATATTGTAGATAATCCAATAATTTTATGTGATGGTATCCTTCTAAGGAGTTTCATACAGACATGAAAACTAATACAACATAAATCTCTGATTCATTGTTACGCTCTCGTATTCTATCTGCTTGTATTGTTTGGAGGGCATTGCTGCTGTATATTACTGTTTGGATTGTCTATTATTGAGGTAATTTGTCGCATATAATATTATCACTGTTGAGTTATCACGGTATCGTTGACACAATAATTACTATCACACTCTCATAATAATTGAGGTTCGTTGCAAATAATATTATTATAGGTAGTATAGGGTAGTATTACTGTTTGGATTAAACCATGTCTACACCAACTGATGCCAGTAGCAGAGCACAAGCTAAAGCTGATAATAGAGATTATGGAAGAGATGATCGGTTATCATTTAGAAAGTTTGCAGAACATAAAATGAAACGAGAGTTTAAGGAGGTTGCAATTAAGAAGTGCGAGGTACATCTCAAGAACTTTGGACAATGTGCACAGGACAATGGACTGCTCGTTGTTTTCAAATGTAGAGATTTCAATAGAAAGATTAATGAATGTATGGCTGAGCATAATTCACCAGGTAAGTTGTTGTAGTCATATTTGTTGTGTATGTGAGATACTCACTCGTTATAATGTATACCCTTTATTCAGAGGCATTCCAAAGGTACTTAGAGGAGAATAAAGACGAACTAGATAAACGTACAATTAAGAGCCCGGAAGGATCAATCAGGTAGTAAGTGATACTTGCGTGGATTGGATAGAGTACGGTATATACTTACACATTGAAGAGTGCTGTGGAGATTAAGAGGAGATTTAGAAGGCTCAAGATAAGAGCACACTTTCAAATAAGTAGCTACAGTCTAGTACACTAATCAAACGTAATAATAACAAAATTCTATCTAACTGTGCATCATTATGTGTGCTTAGTTTTGATGATAATTAACAGGTCTGCTTACCGCATTCCAATCCTTTGAAACTAACACATAACTACCAACACATTATCTCTATTTCCTCCTGCCCTTAGACCTTAGATTCCAAAGCGAGTTGACATTGATATCTGCAATCTAGATCAGGCTCATCTGTAATTGTATCTGATAATACTGGCGTAACTTGTGTTTTGATAATAGCATCATCACACTGTCCAGATATCATAACGAGTCCCAGCCCCCTTGCGGCAATTAAACGCACGTTTGGTACCTTATCTTTTATCCCCTTCAACATTAATGTAACAATTTGATTCATGAGCTCCGGGCTCACTTCATTTTCATTCTCCCCATGTTTTTCTGTTAGTGCCGCAAAGCACCTCAATACTGTAATCCGTGACAAATAGGAATGTGACTCTTCATACATTTGACTAAAATGTGGAAGGATCTCAGACTGAATCCATTGTGATCCAGCAACACTCAACAACTTTGGCATACCTTGAACACATGCCGTTCGGACATCGGCTACTTGATCTGCCATAATTTTCAACCAAGGATCAAGTAAATGATCCTGGAAGAATGTAACTCCCCGTGCCTCTGCTAAGAATGGTAGCAATCGCCCGACAGCCTCCCTAACACGCCAATTCTGTGCCTTGGCCATTTGTAGGATGGAACTAACAACCACATCCATCTTCCCCAGCAAGTGTGACACCCGACTTAACTTTGTCAAAATGTGCAGCTGTACCTCGGCAAATTCATCATTTAAGAAATTTTCCAATAATGGTTTGAAATCTTCAAGGACGATATCGTCCGTCAATGTATTGCAAATGGCAGGATCACAACAATCCATGAGAGTTTGTGCCAGCTTTGATCGTACTTCCATGACAAGATCATCGGCAAGGGCGGGTAGGAGGGGGGCAATGTGTTTCTGGAAGAGATCTGCTCCACCCAATTGGGCCATTCGAGCAATATTTTCAACAGCGGCGGCACGGACTTCAGCCTCATTATCCTGCAATAAGCCAGCGAAGAATTCAAACACCTCTTCTTGACGTGAGGATTGCTTCTTTCCATCAAACCCAAGGGAACCGGTAACTGTTGAGAATACTTTGGCTAAGTTGTGTCTGACTCTCCTGCAATTATCGAAAGTGGATGACATATGATATGAGTACACAAAATAAATAACCCCAACACACAATCGCAAAACCCCCACTAACAATAAAGGCATCATCTGATGAAAACTCACCATGACAAATCGGCACACCCGCCTCTAACTACTGGCAAAACAAGTTCAGCCGTAACCCCTGGTTCCCTTGCTAAACCACATCCCACGCTGCCCGAACAGCTAACTGACAATAACCGAACAGAATCCTGTTCATCACTACTTAATGCCTGGAAAATGGGAATCAATTCATATGTCACCAACTTTTTATTCTCATCTCCAATAGCAGGTTGTTTCTTCCCACTCTTTACCATAGTTTCTGCACTATCAGTTAATCCGGCAACAGCCTCCACAAATCTACCTAAATGTTTAGCAGCCGATCTTCGTACCATGGGGGTATCATCTTCACTTAAATCCTTAAATAAAATACGTAATTCACGCTTAGCTTCATCATTCTCGCCTTTACTACCACCATGGGCATGATAAAAGGCGTATATAGCTGGTAATATCCCTGCCGCTGATACCTTAGCCGTGAACCAATCAGCCGATGCCAACCGTTTAACTGTTGCCAATAATTGTGTTGCGGTATCATCAAAATTACCACCGGGCATTAATAATGGTACAATTTTATTAGTCGATTCCACGGCCTTATCACGAACGACAGTTTCCTCGGTTGAGCACAATCTTTCTAAAATTGGTACAAGTGGTAATGCCACTGAACCGGGTACTAATCCCGGAACTAATAATGCCAACTGACCCGCCAATATTAATAAAATTTCATCATCATCATCCTTCTCATTATCAGCAATCTGTTCCACTAAGTAGGGGATTAATTTCGATAATGTTAATTCCTTTCCCATGGCCTCACCAACAATTGATAATTTCTTCATAGCATCAACACGTGCCTCGGTACTATCGGATGATAATTGTGCTACGAATAAATCAAATGGTGGCATTGACATTAATGCATCGGGTTCACAATTTAATGACCGTGCAAGTGTTAGTGAGGGGGTGGTGCCTGAGGCCAATGGTCCTGCAATGGGTGCATGGACAACTTCTGATGTTTCTCCGTCGTCTGACATTATTATTGTATATAAATTTGATATTCCACTATTATACTAATACTGCAGTAGATTAATACTATATAATTTGATTTAACGCCGTCTCTTCCCCTTTAGTAAAACTGCAATAAACCAAGCAGCCTCCAATGAGCTTCTCTTCAAACAACGTAAATTATTGTCAGAAGACAAGAGGATACCTAAAATAAACGTTTTGGGAGTAACCCCTTCTTTGACGAACCCCTCCACTTAGCAGCAACTCTCAACGCCGCCGTACAAGTTCTCTCATACGGCGGTCTCTCCTCTACGCCGACGGCCACAGGTATTTGTATCATGACATCATCTTGGTGGCTGTATAGTGTGTTTATATGTGTGGTGCTGATAAGCAACTTGGCGGTTTCAGCGTCTGAAGAAGATACCAAAATAAATGATGCACAAAAGCATAGATATCTTATCAGCACTCGACACAATGTCAATGTAATGGGACGCTCAGTTGAAGTAGAATCTGACAATGATATTGATATAACAACTGATTTCGTTACTGCAACAGGGATCTCGATTGAAGATACTGCCGTTCCGTTGCAATCAGAAAAGCCAATAGGGGATACATTTATATATGACGAAGAAGTATACGATGGTTCAAGTCTACCGACAATGATATCCAAACGATTATCAATACCAAACTATGGAACTCTTCGAGGATCTACTATAAAACAACAACATAGACGAACTGAAGACCTCGAGGATATGCTCAATGGGATGGCTAACAAGTCGCCTGAAGATTGGGAACCGGAGGAGTGGATTTTGATGATATTATTTCTATCATTCTTTGGATGGTTAGGTTGCTGTTTGTGTACTTTATGCTGTTGTGGCAGTAGGAGTTCGGATATTTGTGCTTACATATGTTTATGGGAGTTATGTTGTCGAGGTGGTAGTGATATTGATCGATGTTGTGATTATGCATTGGCTTGATATGTTCTCCGAGGAGTAAGATATTTGCAAAAAGATACCCAAAGCTTACACTGTGGCAATACAAATCAGAAGTAGAAGGCAGTGAGTGCATTGTACTGATAGTAATATAAACAAGTGTAAAATAGATGTGAAAGTAAGGACATCCCTTGGCGATATGATTTATCAATCATGCTGTTATCCTTGACACTCAAGGAAACCACCAGTATCTCCACAGATATGCATTCTTTCCCAGAGGGACACGAGAAATTGATACTCTATAAGATATGTTGCGGCATATGCAAGTAGCCAAATCTACAAAAGAAGAAGTTGCTGCTTTGCTGTATTGCAAAATATTGTTGAAAGGAGGATACTCAGAGTCTTGATGAAGAGTAAACATAACATAACGCTTAGTATCTTCTTAAGATCTTCTAGTCTATCATGTTGTTCTGTTTTGTTCAGTACCATCTAGCCAATGTATATGCACAATGAATTTATATCCGCTTCCTTAAATCTCAAAATCTCTGTTCAAAATTCATTTCTCTCCTACTACTCCTACTAATACATATACATAATCTCCTGCCAATATACAAACCCATCCTAATTCAATTCATTTCAAAAACCGACCCATCTAATAGTAAATCTTTATTATATTTTAAATGGTTTTGGCATTGATATTGACCTAAGAGGAGTCGCCAGCTCAGTAGTTTTGTCAGGCGAGGAAGGTGGTGTAGATTGTGGTGTAGTAGTCTGTATAAAAAGAGAGAGGACGGGGGACAAAGAATCGTTAGATCTCTTCTCTTTCAACCAAACATAACATAACTCCAACAGGTACTAGCATATTTTATAGAGATTCTCAACCCCAACCAACGCTTAAGATCAAGATACGATCGATTCTTCCTGAGGATGATAACATATGCAATTGCAATATACGAGCTCCATATCGGCGATAAGTATATCCCCCTATCTAATGCACAGCAACATCATCATCCTCAAGTACTCCGAACATATCTCCTTCATAAACCACAAGGAGGAACATATGCCAGTTCATGCAACTCAACTTATACCAAAAATAAAAAGGCCCTCTTTTAACTTACATCCTCAAAAGGCCGCCCGAGTTTAAACATCATTTTATCCTCCGCCGACATACCCCTAGGTCGATCGCCTCCAGTTGCCGCTACTTGTGTTGCCATGGTTGTAATATAGCAATAATTATTGATATTGTTCTGAATGAATCATAAGTTGAGTTCAATCTTTTTATCTTTCCCCCCACAAGTTATGGAATAAAATTAACCGTTTGAATGACAACTGTTTTCTCTTCCACCGCTTGCTCCGTAATCATCCTCCCTCCATACCCTGTGTTAAGCCCACTACTACTTATATCCCTAATATACTCAGATACTAAACCAATATGAAGTCCATAATCTCAATTACAATCGCTGCTCTTTCAGTTTCATCCGCTACGGCTTTTATACCCACATCTGCAACAACATCGATAATGAGGTCGACACCATTGTCAATGGGGAAGTTAGACGTGACGCCTGAGGTAGAAAGTGCTATTGCCGAAGTACGAGAGGCTGCTTCTGCCTTTAGTGAAGAAACTCAACACTTTGCTAATGGTAAGACGATATAGTATATGTATCTATTTTGTATGCATATGATATGTACATAATATGTTTGTGTTATCTAGTACATTCATGTATGTTTACTTATTATCTATATCAACTCATCGTATATAATCTCTTGTCTCCGGATATATTATATTTTATATTGGCGTTATATTATGTCTCCGGTGGATATGATTCTGATAATAAATTGCAAAAACAACTCAACACACCGAACACATCTAGTTTGGATTGAACGAACACTTGAAGGAAATCAGGAAGGTGCAGCGGCAGGATTATTGGAAGAATGTGTCTTGGATGACGATGAAGGCAAATGTGAACGTTTTGATACTGCACTGAAGAAACTTGATGGTTTACTTGGTGTTGGGGCTGGTGAACAATTTTAAATACTGAGAGATACTTCTTTATCTCTTTGGAATTGAAGTTTGGGGGGCTAAAACAACAAACTGAGGGATTTACCAAAGCTGAATTAGTGCATTCTACTATTAATAGAACATAATTTGAACCGGTAATCAGTTAGTTAGGTAGAGGGCGAGTATTGACGTTGAATGATAGCCCTCGTTGTATAAAGACAAGATCTTTTATTTAATAAGATAATCAATCATTAGGACACAATATTGGCTAGACAATATCAAATTGTTTACTTATAACTACACCATACACGCAGTGCGAATAAACTATATTTAGATGTGTAAAAACTTCATCTTGGATCTTCATCTTGAGACTACAGTGGTTTCTCAAACATACCTGATATGCTCCATGTCAACATGCACTCCCTCAGCCAACAAGTTCCAATCACCCTTATGACAGAATTCCCAACCCAGATGACATCTTCTTTCGAAGCTCTTCAATTTCCCTGCGTAACTCTTCGTTCTCCTCTGTTAGATCACTAACGACACTCTGGAGCTGAGTGTTCTCTCCATTTAGTTCCTCTTCTCGTTTTGCAGTCCTAGCCTTAAAGGCAGGAAAGTGCTTACCAAGACAACTCTCACAGTCACCAACATCAATACAATCAAGGCAACATGAACGGTAACATCGGCAATATGTCCCTGTCTTAGGGGAACCTACAGTATCAATTTCTGCACAGGCAGAACACCAGAATTCTACGCAATTGTAGCATGAATATCCTCCATGATTCTCACAGAAGGTCAAACCACAGTGAGAGCAAAATCGAATATCATTATCATTGTCACCGCAGTCTTCACAAGTACATCGGAAGCACTCAAAGCAAGTCCTCGAAGCAGGCTGGACTTCATGACCTTCAATGTCCCCATCCTCTCTCATCGTTACACATTTTTCACACTTGTCTCCTTCAAGTAACATATTGTGGAACTTTACTAAGAGCTGTTTAACCGCTAGATTGTTCTTCGCATGCTTTATATTGGATACTTTAATCACACGTAGAGAGTTTCCATCACTGTCAACAATATTATCAAGAATGGAGGAAATGAGCTCCCAAGACATTTTTTCCATTGGTAAATGTAGACCGATGTGTTCCAATACAGTAGACTCTCGAAGATCTTCTAGTCCATGGCCAACAAGCCTGTTACAACCAGTCAATAGCAACTGCTTTAACTTGTTCTTAGCATCAATACATACTAACAAGGCAGCGATATCATCATCGGATAGTTTACCTGCTAACTCACCAACGTCTCCAAAATCCAATACCTCAATTGTACTACCCATGGATGTGAGGATTGCCTTACTTTCATTAGTTAGACTTTCACCTCCTTTCCAATTAACTGTACCAAATGATGTAGAAGGTCCACTCAAGGCACAGGCAAATAACAATTTGGAAGTTGGTGCAAGATAACTTGATATTGTTGTGAGATGATCACCAGGTAGAGTGGAAAGAGATAAAACACCATCATCATTCTGAGAAGAAGAAGTCCTTCTCCGTTTGGTATTGTCAGTTGATACTTGCATACTCAAGATATATGATGGTATTGCAATTAGGATGTGGTATAAAATTTGGATCTTTGAGTTTTGATAGACGTATCTTTTCTCAGTCTTGTGTGTCGCCGCCTATGCCACCGCTGTTTACCACACACTCAATGAATATATAGAACGCTCCTCTGCAATAAAAGAAGCTCTTTCCGATCTATATATGCTGAATAAAGGACCTCACTACTCACTATCGTACTTCACTGCTACTCTACATCAAGGTAAGTAAGTAAATGTGTTGCCAAAACGAGTTTTCCTTTAGTGAAAACTGAAACAATTCTCAAATGCGGTGCTCAGTGCTCATTGCTGCAGGCAATGTGATGGAAGGCGTAGTAGTGAATAGAAGAGAGTTAATGAGCAGATCTGTTTGATATACTTCTAATAATCTTGAACCAACTTCAAGTTATAAAAATATTGGCATCTTCAGTTTTCTTTGCAATAGAATTTGTGACATATTGACAAGAGGTGAACCATCATTACATAAGCCTTTATGAGGAGGTAATATACTATACTTTCTATATACACCAGATAGATACACAACTGCACTACTCCAAAAAAATGTTATCATCAACAATAATAATCATATGTTTATTGGTAATCAATAACATCATGTACACAAGATGTGCACAACCCAAGTTCCCAATAACTACACCAGATAGTACAAATAGTAAAACACCATTCAAAGAAGAGAATGCATATAAAAAGTATGCACATTATCCAAAGTATTGTTCAATACCTGAAGAAATGGAAAAACGAGCCGTGCCACCATTGCAAACAGGAAGTGCAAATGACGGTACATCAAAGTTAATACATGTTACTGCCCTAATTAGACATGGTGCACGAACTCCCTTCACAGGTGCACCATCATATCAATGTTGGAATGGATACTGGGAGAACGAAGAAACTGGAGTATGGAATTGTGATTTAAAGACATATATTAGTCCTCCGGCTGCAACTAAAGATAAAGGACAGGTAGTGATTGATAGTCAGGGAATTGTAGAAGAGGAAGAACCAGATTTTCTATTTGAAAAACGATATGATGCCCTTACCATTCCGCCCGATAAGACGGGGAATAACTTAAATGGCACTTGTCAGCTAGGACAACTATTAACGAAAGGATATGATCAAGAATTACGAAATGGATTGCATTTAAGACAAGCTTACTTTTTCGACGGAGATTCCACAGCCGATGAACATGCAGCCAAAGATTCTAGAATGAGACTATGGGATTTATCAGCTACTAATAATGGCGGAAGTGAAGGGATTGGTGATCATACGAAACCAATATTTGAACAGCCTAATCTACGATATAGAGTTGATGATGAACAGAGAACGCTCATGTCGGGACAAGTGCTTCTGAGAGGACTTTTTGAGCAAGAATTATTAGCTGTTGATGATGACGAGACCGCTGTCATTCCACTTCACACTGCCGATTATCATCTTGATGTGTTGGGTATTAATGAGAAAGTTTGTCCACGAACAGACGACGTGCGTAATGAAGCATATGCAAGTAGTGAATACAAAAAGTGGATCAACTCAAAGGAAGTCAAGGCAGTCAAATTGTTTTTGAAAGAAAAGTTGAGTATGGATGAGATACCATACAGTATGTTGGACTGTTTAATGACTACGATCTGTACGGATAGAACATTGCCTTCTCAATTGAATGATTATGATGGATCTCTTGGACCGACTTCTTGGACTGAGGATATGACATCATTAGCCGACAATGGGGACTCGACTGTCATGTTTGAGCGTATTGCCAATTTTGCTACCAAGAATTATACATTTGCATACAAATATAACGATGCCGCTTGGGCAAAGCTTGGAATGGGTCCATTGTGGAAAGAGATTCTAGATAATATTCTCCCAATTGTTGCTTCGACAAACAGGGCTGGGGGCTCACATCCACCAAAACTTGCTCTGTTTTCAGGTCATGATACTACACTTATGCCAATCCTTGCAACATTAGGTGACAATGTTTGGGAAGGAACAGAGTGGGCGCCGTATGCTAGTATGATACAAATTGAAGTACACAAGATATTGAAGAGTGATAAGAACTATCCTTCTGGGTTTGCCTTTCGTCTGATTTACAATGGAAAAGTACTAACGTCAAAGATGGACAAGTGTAAGGCCGAGCTTTGTGATATTCAAGTTCTAATCAAACAGGTAATGCCTTTTGCCAAATACAAGGAGAGGAATTGTGAATCCTCAATTACACCACCCGGAGATGATTTGATGGGTGAGATGAAAACGGCTTCGGATAACTTGATACATGCTCCCGGGGGTATAGTAGTTGTTTTGCTGCTGGTTGTGCTAGGAATAACTCTAGGCGCTGTACTAATGTGGATGATAATGAAGCGCAAGATGAGACGGTATGTCGAATACAGAAGAGAAAGTACTGTACTGGGCGACTTGAGTATGAAGAATGTAACAGACGACCCACACTTGGCTAACGAATCGAACTTTCAAGAAGGGGTTGATACTTGGCCTCCTCATGGTGACGTGAAGAAGTTTGACCTAGATGAACATGAAAACTCTCTGATCTAGATAGAACATAGAGCTATATGTAAAGTATTGTTAGTATGTATATGCTATGAGTTCTTGTACTCTCTAATATCTTTGAGCATTTGATCGACTCCTTTGTTGGGAGAGTAGTGTTGTTGAACATATCTTGGAATGGAATTATTCCATAATTGTTTTGTATCTTCATCATCTTTCCTATCAACAATCAACACAAGTCTTTCTACACCAGTGTCGAAAACAGGATGAAATCCGGCCTTTGAAACAAGTTGCCAAGGTGATACTTCTAAATTGTCTTGATCTAGTTGATCCATCAAAGACTTTGGAAGCCCAGCCCGAAGAAGCTCAGATGTGGTCATTGAGGAACTTTCGTCTTCTATATTTTGATCTAAAGGTGTCAATCCTGCTCCAACTGCATGTCTTCTCAGTCCGTCAATATAACCGACGAACATCGGGAGAGGATTCATTACTTCCATCTGTTCAAACTGTGGCCAAGTGCTAGAGCCAAAGTCGCGATCGATACTAGTAACAATGTCAGTATTCTCTGGAAGATTACTCTTAATCTCCTTCAAAAATGCTGATATTAGTTTGGTAATGCCACCAACCACTGTTGTATCGAGCTTTGTACAAAATCTAAGTAGTTCAAATGAATGAAATGTTTGATTGTCTCTATTGATCTTTCTCTTTGATGAGAATGTAGCCACTGCAACTAACATATCATCTGCTTTGTTGTATAAACCAAAGCCATACTTTGCTCCAGTTGCTCCCCAAAGATGATTCTCTTCTAAGAAAGGTAAGTATTCGGACTTTGTAATACGCTTCACTATAGTCTTTCGAGCATATATCCTTTGTTCAGCTATACCACATTTACTACGTATTCGTGATTTCACAATATCTGATGATCTATTCCATACATCTTGATGTAAGTGTACAATGGATGTATTTATATTTGCAAATGCTTTGGTAAGGTCTACATTAAGATATCACGTGCTGCCACAGATTTTGATATACTTGTTGAATTGAGTTGTTGCTTTATAATTGTATCCAAGCTAGTAGTCGGGCAGAGGTTCAGTATGAAAGAGTATGTTGATTGTGCACTGTCAGTTGTGGTAGTTGACCTACCTTTGCCAACTCCTAAGATGACATTATTATCCAATAATGACATCATCTCATTTACTCTCTTTGTTTGTTTATTGCTTTGCATCAGGATACCATTCAACTCTTCATTTGATATGTTCCTATACGGAATATCATCTTCATCTAGGAATGAAGTTACTTCATCAACAAATGACTGTGATGATAAACTGGTATACTGTCTAAAATATTGATGTCTCTTTGTTGCAATCTGATTGAGGTGAAATGTTGATGGGTTTGTAAATTGAAAAGAAGATACGACGGCACAATAGCGTATTGGTATGAAAGCGGTGACAAGCGACCAAGTATATATAATTGGCCTATAACTAGATATCATACTGATCATCACCACAAATACCTTTGCTTCTCCACCCAATCTACATAGTCCTCATTGACTCTTTTCCGGTATCCATTTATTGGGTTATGAGTTCAAAGTTACGGCGCAACTTTTGAAAAAGTTCATTTTCACAAGAACGATCGAGATGAACCATGCTACATGTACTAGCAGCCCCTCTATCTATCCACAACGGCCGCCAACATAACTATCCAAACAATAATACGATGTTTATGATCTACCTTAACAATATTCCCTACCTATTATTGCAATGAAACTACTGCAAATGTAGAGCTTGCCTGCAACATATGCACCAACATTAATGATAAAATATTAGCAACGGCATAAACTGCACAACACTATGCCACCGGGTCAGATAGTATTAAAAGATGTAAGATCGCGCACTGAATTGGCACGGCTATTAAATGTAGATATGAAGGCTCTTGACCTCGTATCCTTACGTGACACAACATGTAAAACTTCATCATGTAATCTGCTTGCAGCAAACAATAATTACAACAAATGCCCTCTATGCAGGCAGGGGTGGTTCCCTACTCCTGCAATTAAGAACAATAAGGGGGAAATAGTGAAAAAGGCTGAAAGAGGACATGGCTTATACGGTCCTCAGTTTATGCAGAAGATTGACGGTTCTACTAAGAAACCACAGCCATGCTGTTGCGAAAATTCAACATGTTTAGCACTTGGGTATAGTCACGAAGGTATGTTTTGCCCTCCCTCTAAATATGATGATTGTATGGAGGCTATGAGGTTATTAGGAATTAAAGACAACAATACAAAAGAAACAATATCAAAGACACCATCAAATTATCGTATAGCTCCTTGGCATTATCACTCCTTTAATCTAACGAAAATAAATGGTAAATGGCAACATCGGGATAGGGATATGTATCAAGATAATGAAAAGCAAACACTATTACCATTTAATCCACCAAATGCAAATGTAAAAGTTTATATTGATAGTATTCAAACTGAATCAGCTCGCAGAGAATATGATGATACATTACCATCTTGGGTTCAACAATTAGCACGGCTACAGACGAACAATAGCACTACTTCTGCCACCACCGCCACCAATAATAATAATAATAATAATAATAATAATAAACCATCAAATACACCCAAAGTAAAGGGCAATAAGGCTAGGAAAGTTGTACAACATGCACCCGGAGCTCCTCGCAAACCACCCCGTCAATCTCCCGAGGCAGCTGAGAATATGGCATTACGTTAACACATTAGACAATTAGAAGATAATGCCAAAATATTGCAGGCACAATTAAACAGCAAATTAGATGAGGTTGAAGGTCTAAAGGCTACTGTTGAATTAAAGGATAAAGAAATCATACAAATTAAGTTTGAGATGGGAGAATTGGGGGGGAGATGCTGCATCTTAAAGACAAGTTAGAAACACTTGAACAACGGAAGGGTACAATCTCATACGAGGATTTAATGCCCGGTGGATCACTTGCTGATTATGTCAACGACTTTACATTCTTCCCATCACTTGCTAGTAATGATGCCTTCCTTGATTTGATCAACTATACCGAAGGATGTCCGGAGGGTGATGGGTTATGTCAAAACCTGGTGCGATACTCCACAGTTTCAGTAGCGGAGAGGAAGAAGTACAACGATGAGTTAAAAGCAGCCAAGGAGGCAACACAACAACAACAACAACAACAACAACAACAACAACAACAAGATGATGAAGATGATATGAGTATATGCAGTGATGCTGGTACGGGGTTAAGTGAAATAGCAGACGAAGCAATGGAGGAGGCAGACAATCCAAAAAAGATTAGACAACGGAAGCTCGATTGGAAGACAGAGTATTTGGTCTACTGTTTCTATGCCAAATGCAACATATCTATGAGGCGGATAGCGGCTTTGTTTGGTGTCAGTGCTAAACTTGTACATGATATCGTATATGCTTGGGCAAATGTATTATGTCTTACTTTGGGTAAGATGTTTCCAGTACCAACCCGAAGTCAAATGTTACGTGCATATCCCAAGAGTGTACTCAAGAAGTTTGGACATGCAAAAATATTTATGTTACTGGATGCTACCGAGGTATATGCTGATGTTGCCTCAATGAAGACAGTCAATTCAATACTATATTCTGCCTACAAACATCACTCAACATTAAAAGGGCTAGCTGGATGTGATCCGATCGGAATTGTTTGGGATGAATCGATTAGTGCCTTGTACCCCGGATCAATTAGTGATGTTGTATTTACATCAGTGAGTAAAGTTTTGGATCAGATTCCGTTTGGATGTGCTGTTGAAGTAGACAAAGGATTCTTGATAGAGAATGATTGTGCTCTTATTGGTGTAGTATGTATCCGTCAATTTCTTCCTGTCGAGCAAGCCAATGGACAAATGAAGAGGTCTACTGGATTCTTTGATAAGAATGTTCGTGTTGATCAGATTGGATTGGCAGATTTGATATTCCGTGCAAGCTACCTACTCACAAACTTTAAGTTGCCGTTCATCTACAGGGCCGTAGTGATAAAGCTCCGAAGGAAGGACGTCCATGTGGTGCAGAGGTTAGGTGGTATGGTGCAACAGATGATGGATTGGTTGATCTTCGTCCAGAGATTGAGTTATGGGGTTGTGAATCTGAGATTAGACGCTGGTACGAGCTGAGAAACATGCCTTGTAACAAAGATATGTCTAAAACTGAGATTTCAGAGCTCGTGCTTGACGAGGATTGGCCATCTAAGTTAAGAAAACGGCATAGAGCTAAGTTGGCGGCATTAAGTATGAGATAAAATAGCAACATGTCAGTATTTGGCTCTTTACTTACATATCAGTGCAGTAATATATACTCTTAATAGAGAGGGAGAGGAGCAAAAAAGATACAGAAAAAAAGTTGCGCCGCTAGAAAAGGATACCTGGATACCGGAAAAGAGTCAATTCGTCCTCAACAAATCACAAATCCAATTTGAAAGATATGCGGTATCCTGCATGCAAATTTCAATGAAACCGCACACGTGCATGAACTCTTGCACACCATGCAAAAAAACTTGCACTGTGCAATTGCAGTACGTTGCAAATTTCATGCACGCTGAGCTCTCCTGCATTGCACGCATGACAGTGCACGTTATTACAGAGTTCTCATAGATAGATCAACATAGCCATCATCATAGGCCTCTCCTGCGGGCGGCATAAATCACCTAGTGTGGCTCGTCAATAGTATTAGATATACTGTACATTGAGTAAAAGATGACTGTCACCAATATCCCACCACAAGAATCAACTCCATTATTATTGGATAACATTATATCAATTGGAGACTCAAAACGAGAACTATTATTTAGACGTAAATCAGTTGCTAAATTATCAATTCGTCAAGTATCAATTGTTGGAGATGATGATGAGGAAGATGGTGCTATTAAGAAAGGGGAAGAGGAAGATGACATTCCGATTGCATCTCCTGTTGAGGGACTAGCCCCGTTATTCAAAGGTGGTATTCAAGAATATGAAGGTAGGGCATATGTTCCATATCGTGAGGCAACATTATTGAAATCTACACCTGCTTTTGCACCTTATCGGAGAAAGGCTAGACATCGATCATACTATTTGTGGTGGACAAATGTAAGTTGATGTATATCTTGTGTATGTTCATATCTTATGTATGTGTTCATATCTTCATATACTCACCTTGCATGTATTGCAATTGCTTTAGGAATTTCGTCACTGGTGGAAAAGTTCACGTCTACTAGTACGTCTTGCAGGATTATATGTCTATTCCTATGATCCAATGGTGGCACCCAACATTCTAATGCTCTCCCCATTCAAGCATAAGACAATAAAAAAGTTGACAAAGTTTTCCAAACATTTAGGGCAGGAAAGTCCGCGTTAGTATTGTTTTATCATGTGTACTTATGCAGGTGTTTAATATGAAGTCTAGTGATTCATCTTACCTTTATCTGTCTTATTTGATTCGTCTGCGCATCTTCCAGGGAGGTCCAGTTCGTGACTTTATAAAGACTGTTAAACCATTCACGAGAAGTATGAGAATGTTAGTTGGTGGTTTGAGGTGGTTTGAGGCTGCACCGTGTCGTAGAGGTGAAGTTGGATTAGAAGAGATCATGGCATTTGTTGGCAATAGAGTGTCGCGTATGGTTGCAAGGACAGCTACTGATGATTTGGGATTCTATCTCATCTTCCCAACACAACGTTACTTGTTCCGTGAGGATCGGCTCGACTATCCAGAAGATTTTCATCCTATTGCAATATGTGTTTGCCTTGGTATTCTTAGAGCTGTGTCACCGTTTGCCGCGTCTTTTCAAGGATCTAGAGTTGGTAGGGTATTGACTAGGCACTTCTTTTCTTCAGCTAAGAATCGTTGGTTGCCTACTCAACGGATTGGAGATCTTAACTTAATGAGTGATGATTGCCAGGAGAAAGATGAAGTTAATCAGACTGCGAGTCTTGTCAAAATTGCTCATCTTGTGGCCAAGGCCTTGGGAGATGTTCAAACAAGTGAAGAAGGAGGAGACGGGGATATTGTTCATCAGCATGAAGCGCTGTTGCAACAAGGTTTCAAGCAAGCCGGGGCTGGTAGCGGAGGGTAAGTAGTGTTGTATCTTGTCAAGTATACTTATCTTCTTGTTTACTCATCAAAACGCTATCAACTATACTATACAGGTATGCTGTTTATCAATCCAATATCCAGCTCAAATCGTCATCCAAATCCATCTTACTTCATGTTACGCCATATGGTCCTAGTATTGGCGATGTAATGCCTTATTATCTTGTGCTTGAGTACGAGACGTCGTGTGACCTGAGGAACCAAAAATGGAGTAACTCATTAACGGAACTGTCGACTCTCACATGGCAGGGACCTCAGGTACTGGAAGGATATTGTTATCAGGGAGCATTCTTCAGTCCTTATCACTTTGCAGAACTTAAGGGTATGTATGACAAGCAACTCCTTGCATATGAGGCCGCATGCCAAAAGCTACCTGTTGTAGCCAAGGCCCACCAGCAAACTTGTATTCCGAACGATCTACCTGCTCTAAAGAAGATGCTCGAATCAGGCAAGACCGGGAAGAAGCGTAAGCAGAATATCAGAGAGTATAATGATCTTCAAAAGGTGGTCAAAAGTGTTGCCAAAGAAGTTCTTGGCTTGATGAAGAAAGAGAAGAAGAAAGTTAGTGCTGGAGGCAAATGCCTAGCACCAAAGGGTGTGATATTGTACTTTGAAGGCTTGGACTGTTCTGGTAAGAGCTCAACTGGCGGGTTAGTTCAAGCAGCGTTAGAACAATCTGGGTATGAGGTGGGAATGCGTCAATACAATAGACCACCGACTGCCGAGCAGAGGGCAAGACCATGGATGGACAGATTTGAGGTTCCAGGACAATCAAGTCTTGTAGATTTATCTCCAAATGCAGATGGAGAAGAAGATAATGAACACATTGGATTGGTTTGGGATAGAGGACCGGCAGGAGACTTTGTCTACGGCAATCTCAATGAACTGTCACCAGAAGACAAGAAGAAGCGATATGAAGAGTTTATTGCCTTTGATAAGCAGGTGAGTATCTACTTTTGAACTGAGTAGAAGTTTGAATACAAAGTGTATGACTGATCTGTATTCTCTCTCCTTTCAATCAACACAGTGCCGTGATAATGATATCCTCTTCCTCAAGCTTCTATTCGTTACCAATCGAGATTCAATTGCCAAGACTCTTGGCAAGAGGCTTGCTCAAAAGAAGATGGCAAAAGATCTTACCACATGGTTAAACGCTTGTAGGTCTAGGAATGATGAAGAAGAGGTTCATTACGAAGGATTGGAAGAGATTGCAGCCCATATCGACCCAACTGACTTTATTGCATTCAACAATTACCAGAGAAATCTTCGTATCTTCTCCAACTTCGCTTTAAATACTGACTCGGATGCTAATCCTTGGGTGGTAGTCAATACTGGTGATCGTTATGCGGCTCGTCAGTCTTTGATGAACGCCTTTAGGTCACAGTTACATCGGTTCAAGGCTCAAGCTGGAGGGCAAACTATTCCTCCAACTCATACTCAAGGTTTATCGATTGACATGACGAAGAAGAAGGTTAATCCTTCTCGTCGGCATGTTGTATTGGCCTGGATTACAGCCATGTGCTTATTGTTGCTGGCATACATCTATGCTGAAAACACCAAGTGGGACGATTCGTGGTTTAGAATGCCCACCTCATATAATATAACATCCTTGCTCGAGGGAGATATGGATGATGACTCGACTCTCGGACCTGTAATTGATATTAATGAGAAGAAGGGAAAGACAAGCAAGAAGAAAAATACTGAAGTGGTGGTGGATGAAGAGCCTGTAAAGGATAAGAAGACAAAGGCAGCAAAAGAAGACAAAGAAATCGGGGAAGAAGGAGAGGAGGAAGAAGGAGACGACGAGGAGGTTGTTGATACAGCGGAATAGGTGGTTTGTAATTTGATGTGTGATATCTAATTTTTTTAATGTGACAATGAATGTAAACAGAATAAACTAAGGATCCTGTACCTAGCAATCATTATAGCTTAAAATCTACATGTTAAGATCGCCCATTATACTGGACGACTTTGCACGATTAGCTATCCTTGCCTCCTTCATTCGCTTCAGCTCCTCATCTCTTGATTCGGCACTGTTGGCAGCTTGAATAGCTTGATAGCCATCAAGAGTTTTCTCATCCGACTTTTCTATTATATCAGCGTTGTTATCACCATTTATACTGCTACTACCGTTTGCAGCTGGCTGATCGACAACCACAGACTTGGGACTACTACTAGTTTCTCCATTGATGAGCTCTTTACTTTTCGAAGCAAAGTTTGACATTTCAATCATATCGAAGAATTCACCTGGTGATGTGTATTGAGGTACTTCTCTGACCTCTCGTGTCTTTGAGTCGACATGATATATTGTAAAGTCTAGGTCAGGTCTTTCCTCTTCTCCCGATTCACCCATTTCAATACCTTTACTAGCAACTGCCTCCTTATTGGATTTAATCTTGTCGTAGGTAGAAGATAGATCGTTTGCCTTGATTATGTCATCCGATGGCGGCGATGATGTAGTTGATGATGGCGTAGACTCACTATCCATATTCATTACTCCAATCTTTGACTCATCAATCTCAGAAGTTTTGACTCTATTACTCATACGCGCCTTCCGCATAGCATTAGCAGTTGACTCGGCAGTGGATCCTTCTCCATATGCCTCTCGTATTGTAGAATATCCATCAAATGTAGTCTCGTCAGATTCAGTTGATGTTGTAGGCTGCTCTTCATCACTCGATGGCTTTGTCTTTCCTTCAGCCTTCATTTGAAAGAACTCGCCAGGAGATGTGTATGGCGGCACCTCCATCGTTTCACCAGTCGATGAATCAACATGATAGATTCTAAAGCCAGGATCAGGACGTTCCTCAGTTGGATTCTTACCCATTTCAATAGATTCAGATGCCTTGGCCTTGTTGGCTTTTATTCTTTCATAAATGGATGGTAAAGCCTCTTCGGCATCATGGACCTCTTCTTTAACACCAACAGTCAATGCATCAGTATGATCAGTCTCCACTGGCAACGTCTTTACATCATCTACAATCTCAACAGTATCCAGTTCTTTGTCTACAATCTCCACATTATCGACACTATCTTCCTCTCTTTTTTGACCGCCCACCATCCAACCGTCACCATTGTCTCCAAATGAAAATGCCTGTGCGTCATCAACACCCATCCCAGCCGCTCGTTCCAACAACTCCTCTTCGTCGTCACTTATACCAAACATACTCTTTCGATCTTTAGCTCTGTCACCTTTGGCAGCAGCGGCTCCTTCATAAAATCCAAGTTCAGTACCGACACTCACGGCAACTCCATCGGTTGATCGTTTATGTACAGGATAGAATGTGGCTGCATATCGAGAATTTGCAGCTAGTGCCTTACCACCCCCAGGCGTAGTAAATCGTTCCCAGCTAAATGCTTTTAATAATGCTTGATCATCATCACTCAACTCATTCATATTCCCATCATTGATTATCAAGTCACCGATCAATTGTCCAGTTTTAGGTGCCAATAATACACCATTACGCCAATACCCACCAGCCAAGTATACATTATCCCACTGTTCAGTACCTCCCAGTATTGGACATTTGTCAGGTGTAGTTGGACGTAAGCCAGCCCATGATTCTTCAATTGGTAACTCACCCAAACCTGGTATTAATCGTGTAGCTTCCGATAGACAATGCATCATACCCTCGGGTGTTATATCACCATCAAATCGTCCAGGCTCGACTGTCGCTCCTACAATAATACGTCCATCTGCTTTGGGTACGATATATGTATCCTGTGCAAATAATACACGTGATAAGATTGGTTCCTTGTTGGGTGGCATTCGTAATGAGAATGATTGTCCTTTGTGTGGAGTCACTGGTAGTGGTAATAAGTTTCTCATCCATGAACCATTGGCAACAATAATTGATTGCGGTGAATAGACCTTTCCATTAGCTAAATGTACTCCGGTACATGTTCCTTCATTCATTTCTAATGATTTGACTTCATATTCATTACCAAATTGCATTTGTACACCCGCTCCAACACATGCCGCTCTTAATGAACATGTTAATCGTCGTGCATCGACTGATGCATCCTCCGGGAACCACCATCCACCCACAACATTGGGATGTAACTGTGGTTCCAATTCACGTACTTGAATATCATCTAACCAATATGCCTTACCACTATTAGGCTGTGGACTCCATGTTGCCACCGCATCTCCGGCGAATGCAGGCGCTAAGAATCCACCCGTGGAATGAAAACCAACTTCATATGGTTCCAATGGAGGCGATGGCCCGTCATCAAATGATGTTAATATACCATCATCGTCTGTTAATTCCCATAGGTATTTGGCACCCTCTCCTGTATATAAATCTTGTCTATTTCTATTACTTTTATTGGTATTAGTAACACCCAATGAACTTTCTCTAGCACCATTCTCAACATCCTTCACAAACTCTCCATACATTTTACGACTTGCCAAACAAATATCTAATAATGGTCCAGCGGGTAATCGTTCCGATTGGGGTGCTAACATACCAGCCGCGGCGAATGACCCTGCGGTAGTCTTTTGACGTTGTTGTGTTGGTAATTCACGTTCTAGGATGGTTACATGTCGATTGGAATTGGTTGCTATGTGATGTGCTGTTGATAAACCGGCTAATCCTCCTCCTATTATGAGTATGTCTCGTGGTATACCTCCGCCATTGTTATTGTTATTAGAAGATGATGATGCCAATGATAGTTGATGTATAGTAGAGTGATGAGAGTGATGTTTTGATGATGCACCTTGATGTATAGTATTTTTGAGAGCAATTATCGATGGTGAAATTGAAAAAGCATGACAACTGAATTGCAAATTGGATAGAAGACATATACATAGTGTTAGGCATAGCCCGGAGGTGCCTCCAATCGATTGCAACACCATGTTTGTTGAGCATTCACTAAAGTCTGACTATTGATGACATGATATGCTATGGGCACTCTACCCCGTTGACTCGCCATAGATCTTCTTAGCATGCAAAAGCATTCATTCAGCATTTATTGGGTTGAGTATTGATGAATATTGTAGGTTGTAACTCTTGTCCTCCTTGTGTTATACCTCTCTAAAAGGTGAGATGATTATTTGCTGCTTGTTTGGTTAATCTGCCATTAACATCATCTTTGTAATCTCATCAAATTCAATGATATATAAACAATTAGTCTAGTTAAAGAAATCATATACCATGTCTAAGCAACCACCCCGTGCAAAACGTAAAACATCATCCTATGCTGATTCCGATGATGATGATCAAAAGATTGCTGCCGCTGCTGATAATAATTGTATGAACCAACTTCTTGCAAATTTAGATTTATCAGATAAAAAGACTACACCAAGGGTTGTGGCTAAGGCATTACTTTCCCTACTACCTGAAGATGCAACAAAGCATAATCCAAGTGCTAAGAAATTGGTAAGTTTTATATCATATAGTATGGTTATATTGCGGTATATGAATTATGTATCATTTATCATATCATATCATCTCTTTTAACAATTTTGGTGAGATTAGGCCAAAGCATTTCCATTGATGATGGCAGAATTGGATTCAAGGTCAAACAAATTGGCAAGGCAGGCAGAGTCTATTGGTGGAGGATTAGCAATTAGATTTCAATTTGAAGATGGGGATGGTATGGATATGGACCGTAAAATGTCAGCAGATAATTCAACAACCACAACTACTACCATCGACGTACCCGAGGTGTGCTTTGTGAACATACTGCATTATCTAAGTGGAAATGAGATTGTGAATAAAGTTTCATTGGTTTGTAAAGCTTGGTTATCAGCCAGTCGTCTTCCTGTTGTCTGTGAAGATGGAGCGGATATGTCACGGCTCAACTTGGATACTAAATTGATGAACATGACCTCATTCTTGAAATTACTCAGTCGACCCCAATTTGCAACACTCAAGGGGCTTGCTTTGCCATACAATGTCAAGTTGGGAAAGAACAGTTTTAAACGGATTGCCGAGCTGTTGCCTGATTTAGAAACTCTTGATCTAGGATACTATCATGCGGACTGCAACTGGTCAGCGAAAATGAATTGCACAGATGCCGATTTGGTTTCCACCACAATTCACTTCACAAACTTAACGGCATTGCATATTGATATGTCGAAAGTTAGCTCTCATGGAATCGAAGTTGTTGCAAGGACAATGGGAGAAAAACTTGTGGAGTTAAAGTTACATACAGATAACATTTATGGCAATTATCTTTCTGAACAAGCAATGGAAACAATCTCTACGTCCTGCCCAAACTTGAAGAATTTTTCGTACCGAGTCGGTAAGCACCACTATAAGAAATCATCTGATGGGGTGACAGGTGATAATGTAGTCAGACTTGTGGAAAGATGTCCACAATTACAGAGTCTGACATTGTATGAAGCTCGAAATGTCGAACAATCCCACTTCTTGCAAATAGCAAGGATGGTATCGAGTGACTTGGACAAGTTTCCTTTGCGTAAGATAGCTGCAAACGGATATGAATCTGAATTCAATATCAAAACTTTGCTTGCGGAATATACATTTCTTGATGTAGAAGACAAGTTCGCCTCTCCACGGTTGGAAAAGGGTATTGTATTTTGGGGTAATAGTAGGTCTAGTAGAGGTGATGTCAATTACAGAGACTAGTGTAACAGAGTGGCCCTGCGCACAAGATGTGTTATTTAAGACGAAACTTCTAGGATGGATGCTAATCTAACACAAACTACAATATGTTATGGGATGATTATATGATTGGTTAACTACTTCTCCTCCCCATCTCCTCCTCCCAATGCCTCTGTTATCGTAACCTTTGCATCTTCGACCGATGACAATGCATTTGATGCTCTTTTGGCACGACTGTCTCTCCTAGACTGTAACTCTGATTTGCCCTTGTCACTACTCCATATGAGTGCACTATCATCATGTTGTTCTACTTTGATCTGTTCTGCTGTATCTTTATTCTCATTATCATTGATACATGCTCGAGATAATAACTGCCCAAACTCTGTATAGAATGCTTTCCATTGGTCTAACTCAATACCCTTTGGTGGATTTACTGGTTGTAATACATCATTTGATAGTGACTGAAGAGGATTGTTGGCTTTTATCCCATCGTCTTCTGCTGCCGATTGAGTTGTAGTGTCATCTTTACCTTCTTCACTCAACAATATAATACCACGGCGGAATCTTTCTTGTATATATGGATATACAGCAAGTAAAGATGTTCTCCCAAGAACCTTACTTGGTTTTGTTTGTTTTGCCTTTTCCTTATCTCCGGTACTACTGCTTGATTGTAATACCAATCGATTCCATAAAATCTTTGTTGTATTGTCTTGCATATAATATGTCTTCATCTTATCTTGTTCATTGATTACTTCCTCGTCTTCATTGATTGTGGAAGTATCCACTCCCTTTTCAAAATCAGTTGGAATAGTTGTTGAGTTGATAGTAGATAGTAAAGTTCGTGCACACATTAATGAACATCTATTGGCATCCATTGGTGACTTGTTTGATGTTGCAAATGTACATTGAACGATATCCTTTGTAGATAAAGAATCCGGCAATACATCAATATCTGACGCAACCGCCGATCTAGCCGCAACTAAACTCAAATAACTTTTAACAGCTGCATCTATTTTAGGATGATCATCGTCGACCAATGACTTGGCGTATTGTTCTACCTCCTTTGTTGCAGCATCACTATTATTTGCAATTGCCATTTGTTGGTTGAAACTCGCCAGAGCGCGGGCGTAAAAGTCATCATCATTTGGATTAGTTGGGCTTACCATCTTATATGATAGCGGCAGTAGGGGAGTGGAGTTTAATGATTGAGGTAAGATTTTGTGGCGGTGGGTAAAAATAAAAATGACGAAATGAGCAAGTGATATGAGGTTATGAGGCAGATATCTCAGCAATTCTACTCCAAGATCCTAACAACCATTCTCAATGGAGAATAAATTTATATAGATGAACATAATACTTATGATCAGTATGTTATAATTGTATGTACAGTATGCTTTTCAAGTGGTGGTGTTTCGTGACGGTTTAGTTTTTTTGTTTTACATAAGTAGTGTCCTGTAGCCTCTGTAAGCTCTGCCCCATTGCCGTTTGGGGAAACAAAAAAATTTCAACCTTCCACGTGGAATATATTGGCCACTTTTCTTAGGGCTTCTATGTAAGTGAAAATTTGATTTGCATCTTCTGTGAGTAGTAGTTTGATATTGAGATAATCAAAGGTAACAGTACTGTTTCTAACCCATTTTTACATGTAGAATCCATTTTTGATATCTATTTGGGGCATA
>Ga0214479_100108_pt1 | contig 50082 bp, 31 predicted proteins | sample M1_20Mar14CPVII9_5_FD_165054 | JGI IMG/M metagenome (GOLD analysis project Ga0214479, IMG submission 165054) | Marine eukaryotic communities from Monterey Bay, California, United States - M1_20Mar14CPVII9sort6BwellE14 | ecosystem: Environmental > Aquatic > Marine > Unclassified | place: USA... | reverse complement strand
CACCGCATTGGAACTCATCAAAATCCTGCTGCGGCATCCCGATGTTTGCATTACCAAATTAACTTCGAGAGATGAGTCTTGCCCGCCACTCTCAGAAGTGCACCCTCAGATCCGTGAACGGCTAGAGCTTAATTTCTCTATCTTTGAAATCGATTCTTTTGCCGAACAGGTTGATTTTGCATTCTGTTGTCTTCCGCATGCCGCATCAGCGGAAATCGTCAAACAACTCCTCGAACGTGGAATTAAAGTAGTTGATTTTAGCGCCGACTATCGACTGAACGACACCGCCACCTTTGAAAAGTGGTACGAAGTCGAGCACCCAGATGCAACGCGAGTTGGCTCCGTTCCTTATGGAATACCAGAACTATTTCGTTCTGACATTCAGAACGCTGAACTGGTCGCGAATCCCGGTTGCTTTCCAAGCTCCGCGTTACTTCCTTTAGCGCCGCTATTAAGCCAAAGCCTGATCGAATCGACCCCGGTCATCATCGATTCCAAAACAGGTGTTTCGGGAGCAGGGCGAAAGCCGAATCTTAAATTTCACTATCCAGAATGCAACGAGTCGGTTGCTGCCTACGGCGTTGGCAAGCATCGACACATGCCCGAGATTAATCAAATTATCGCCCGCGTTTGCAATCAGAAAATTTCTGCAACGTTCACTCCGCATTTAATTCCCATGGACCGCGGTATCCTCTCAACGATTTACGTAACCCCTAAACAGGGAGTCAATGCGAACGCCCTTCAAAACCGATTAAACGATTTTTATCGCGATGAAACGTTTATCCGAATATGTGATACGCTGCCAAAAACAAAAGACATCACACATACCAATTTCTGCGACATTTCAATCTCGCAGTGTGGAGAATTTGCGGTGATCGTAAGCGTCCTCGACAACCTTATTAAAGGAGCCTCCGGAGCGGCGGTTCAAAATTTCAATATTATGCTGGGGCTGCCCGAAACAACCGGCCTGATTTAACCCTACTTCGTTTCGCTCAAAGTCATGACGTCGCTACGGACTTGTCTTCTCATCGCCATTGGCCAGTTAAACAATACTACTAATCAATTAGAACACTACTAACTCGGATGATTGAGATGGGACTTCCCGGCGGCTTTGAATTCACTGGCATTGCCTGCGGCATCAAGCCGTCAGGTAAACTTGACCTCGCGGTCATTTCGTCACAAACCCCCTGTGTCGCAGCAGGAGTTTATACCCAGAATATCGTCAGAGCAGCCAGCATTGAATGGAACCAACGACTAACACCTACCGATGGTTTTAAAGCAATCGTCATCAACTCAGGGAATGCCAACGCGTGCACAGGGCAGCGAGGAATCGACGACAACCAAACCATCGCGTCGATTGCGGCCAAACATTTAGACGCGGACGAAAATCAAGTGCTGGTTCTTTCCACAGGTGTGATCGGCCAACACCTTCCCATGCAGGAAACAACCAACGGAATTGCACAAGCCATCTCCGAACAGGGCGGGTCAGAAGATCATTTTGAACTTGCGACCATGGCAATCCTGACGACAGACAAAGGCCCCAAAACAGTTGAGTCGGTAGTATCAACAAATTCTGGAGACATCAAAATTGCGGGAATGGCCAAAGGGGCTGGGATGATCGGTCCGAAAATGGCAACGATGCTGGCCATCATTATCTCAGACGCAAAGATCAGCTCCGATAGTGCTCAGCAAATTTTAAATCGTGCGGTTGAGCAATCGTTCAATCGAATCAGCGTCGAAGGGCACACCAGTACTAATGATGCCTTGGTGATGATCTGCAATGGAAATTCTGAAATTGAGGTCGAGTCTGATGAGTCGCTTCGGGAATTTGAGAAAGCCGTCACTGAAAGTTGCATTCAACTTGCAAAACAAATTCCAGCCGATGGCGAAGGAGCAAGCCACTTAATCACCATCGACATCCACGGGGCGACCAACGATCAACAAGCCGATAGTGTGGCTAGAACTGTTGCGGCCAGTGCGCTCGTAAAAACAGCAATCACTGGCTCCGACCCCAACTGGGGTCGTATTGTCTCCGCCGCTGGTTACGCGGGAGCCGAAATGGACGTTTCGATGACCAGCCTCAAACTCAATGGCTTTCTTGTTTTTGACAACGGGCAGCCCGTCCAATTCGATGAAAAACAAGTCAGCCAAGCTTTAAATGATCAATTTGAAACTCTGATCGAATTGACCATTGGCAGCGGACCGGGTTCCGCAAGGCACTGGACCAGCGACCTCACCCAGGAATACGTTCGGTTTAACTCAGAATACACAACTTAATTGACTGGGAATGTTTTAATACACTGACATTACCGATGGCTAAGTTCGATTACAAAACCCATGTCTTGTCAGCCTTGAACTCCGGTTTCAGCATTCGGTGGACAAACCCGCTTTTGCTTTCCACTCGCCCCACCCTAGGCTCGTAAACCAGCTGGAATCTGAGCTTTCATTAAAACCGGTTTAACCGTTCTATTTTATCAAAGTTAGAGTGGATAAAACGAATTGAGTTTCACTCCCCCTTGAACTCGGCCTATCGTTTGACGTGGCGGGAAGTCACACCATAACGACTTTCTCACCCCGTGTTGGACAGGGCCAGTAATGATTACTGGCCCTGTTTTTCGTTAGGTACACAATCTATCTCTCAAACGACGACTTGTAGGCTCAATCGATGCTCTCTGGGGTCACTTAGCGTCTCCGCTGAATCAATCCCATCCTCGTATTCTGACCTGAGATTACTGACCGACGATCGTCCCGATTCGTACCATTTAAGCCGCCCCATACAAATTAAATCAGCAACGACGATGCCATGGTAAAAGCAGTGACTGTCTTCCAGATATCCAAGGCCCAAATAGCTCAAAAACTTAAATCTCGCCGGTTGTTCGACTATTTTTGCGAACATTCCCCGATGTCGGTTGACATCCGTCCGTGTCCACATACCCTTTAGCGATACGCAATCAGTCGATTTCGTTATCGATTCGATGAGTAACGGTGATAATTGATCTGAAATTGAGCGAGTTTCAATTTCACATTACAACGAGGCAGAGAAAAAATGGTAGATGACGATCTTGTAGATCCACTGGACACTCCGGGCGACGATCAAACCACGTCCGAGGACGATGCGGTTGACGATTCAATTGAGGATGTTTCCGCCGAACCAATTGATAATCTCGAAATCGAAATCATTGATGAGATCGACGAAGACGACTTTGATGAAGATTTCGATGATGATTTCGAAGAAGAAATCAAAGGCGAATACGATCTTGCAGATGATCAGTACGGTACCGAATTCGACAAAGAATTTGGTCACCTTACCGATCCAGCGGCGACTCCTCCGAAAAAATCGGCGGAAAGCAAAAAAGACGCGGTTAAAAAGAAGCGTTAACTTAGATTCGCGGTACGAAACTAAGGAAGCTACTTCTTGCTGTGGCCAGTCAATCCTGGCCTGCTAACCAAGAGATTGGGCCAGGCGCCCGATTAAGGTGCCGGGATTGGTCTAATATTACAATCCTTTCCATGATCGTTGATTTTACCAGTCTATCCCGACTCGCTTTGGCAGAGTCCGTCATTTACATACGACGTTTCTTTGGGGATACTATCTTGCGCGGAACTTCGGCAAAAACGATATTTTTTTTGAAATCTCGTCCTGAAAAATCTTGCCATCGAATTCGCGTTTTATTTTCAATGTTGAACTGTTTATACGCTCGCGAGCTTTGAGATATGTCTACTCCGCTGAAGGATTCCAGCATGTTCCGCCCCTTTGAAAACAAACCTAGTTTTCCCAAACAAGAAGAGGCAATTTTAGACTTTTGGCGTGAGAGCGAAATCTATGACAAATCTCTCGCACAGCGGACAGATGGACCACGTTATGTGTTTTACGAAGGTCCGCCGACTGCCAACGGAAAACCACATCCCGGTCATTGCCTAACCAGAGCAATCAAAGACCTGTTTCCCCGTTACAAAACGATGCGTGGCTTTTACTGCGAACGAAAAGCCGGGTGGGATACACACGGGCTTCCCGTCGAGGTTGAAGTCTGCAAAGAAATGGGAATCCACTCCAAAGAGGAGATTGAAGAGTTCGGAGTCGAACCCTTTATCCAGAAATGCCAGCAATCAGTTTGGCAGTATATGCAGGATTGGGAAAAACTCACTGAGCGGCTTGGGTTCTGGGTAAAACTGGATGACGCTTACGTTACCTACCATCAAAGTTACGTCGAGTCCGTTTGGTGGTCACTCAAAAACCTCTTTGACCGGGACTTGTTGTACAAAGGCCACAAAATAATCTGGTGGTGGGCACAAGGTGGAACCGCACTTAGCAGTGGTGAAGTCGGACAGGGTTACAAAACCGTGATGGACCCTTCGGTCTATGTGCTGTTTCCATTAGTCAATCGCGAGAATACGAGCTTACTCGTCTGGACGACGACTCCCTGGACGTTACCGAGTAACCAATTTGCCGCAGTCAACGAGAAAATCGAATACGTGACGGTGTACGATGCGGAACTGAATCAAAACATCGTGTTTGCAAAAGACCTCGTCGAGAAGATGAGCTTGAAAGTTAAACGTGAACTCGAAGTCAAATCAGTCGAGATGGGATCGGACCTCGTCGGAGAACGCTACGTCCCCCCATTCGATTACTATTACAAAACTCAAGCTGATCTCACTGGCGAACTACTAGACGGAACAGAAGAACATCTCGCATGGCGCGTGACCGCTGCGAACTTCGTGACAACGGATAGTGGAAGTGGTGCGGTTCACGAAGCTCCAGCCTTCGGTGAAGTCGATTACGAACTACTCGTTGCCGAACAGGCTCGGTACAAGCCAGGGCAGGGGCCCAAGATGATTTGCGCCGTTGGCCCCAACGGAAAGTTCACCGACGAAGCACCAGATTACGAAGGACAATGGGTCAAAGACGCAGACAAGCCCATTACCCGCCACGTCAAAGATAATGGCAAGCTCTACCACCAAGAACAGTACCAACACGAGTACCCCTTCTGTTGGAGAGCCGATGATGACCCGCTGATTCAGTACCCTCGGGAAAGCTGGTTTATCCGGACGACTCAATTTAAAGATCAGATGCTCGCAAACAATCGCGAGATCAACTGGCAACCGGAACACATTAAGGACGGAAGATTCGGTAATTTCCTCGAGTCAAATGTCGACTGGGCACTTTCAAGAGAACGATACTGGGGAACCCCGCTGCCAATCTGGACGTGCGAAAGCACTGGGAAATTTGAAGCGGTCGGCAGTTGGGACGAACTGACATTAAAACCGGGAGCAACTGGGATGGAGGTCTGGGAAGCAGCCAAGGCAGCCAATCCAGAACTCCCCGATGACCTCAAAGTGCACAAACCCTACATCGACCACATTTCCTATGACTCGCCGTTCGAAGAAGGGGCGCGAATGCATCGCGTTCCGGAAGTGATCGATTGCTGGTACGACAGCGGAGCAATGCCGTTCGCTCAGTGGGGCTATCCGCATCAAGGAAAAGAAAAATTCGAATCCCAGTTTCCGGCAGACTTCATTAGCGAAGCCCTCGATCAGACTCGCGGCTGGTTCTACAGTCAATTAGCAATCAGCACTTTACTCTTTGGTGACCAAACGTCGGAGACGCACAAAGCGATCCCTTATCCACACCCCTTCAAAAACTGCATAGTGCTTGGTTTGATGCTTTCGGAATGGTGGCAGGACAAAGAGAAAAACATTTACCTTACGCCCGAAGAGGCAAAAGCAGCGCCGACAAAAACAACACAAACCGTCGGAAAGATGTCCAAGAGTTTACGCAACTACCGGGCGCCTCAGGAAATTTTTGACCAGTACGGAGCCGATGCATTACGCTGGTATTTCTTCGCGAAACAACCACCGTGGACTTCAATCCAGTACAGTGAACGACAGATCAAAGAGAGTATTCCTGAGTTCTTATTGAGGCTCTGGAACGTCTACAATGGATTTTTCATCCAGTATGCCAATCTCGACGGCTTCTCACCTGCCTCACTCACCAATCCCAGCCAACTAGCAGCAGACAACTTCTCTGATGGCCAAGGCTATCGACCAGTTGACCAACGCAGTGAACTGGATCGCTGGATTTTAAGCGAACTCCACCGCACTCTGTCAGTCGTCATTGAGTCCATGGACCAGTATGACAACTACCGAGCCTGCACCCAGATTACCGCTTTTGTTGACGCCCTAAGCAATTGGTACGTCCGACGAAGCCGGGATCGATTTTGGTCCAAAGACAAGTCAGCTCCGGAGAAACTCGACGCCTACTGGACGCTCTATGAGTGCCTAACGACCACCGCGAAAATGGTCGCACCATTTGTTCCATTTATGGCTGAAACCATTTGGCAAAACCTCAGCAGTGTGTTTGAGGGGCGTGCTACTGAGAGCGTTCATCTGTGTGATTTCCCAACACCGGACCCAGCGATGATCGATGAAGACCTATCTCGTCGAATGGGACTGCTTCGTGAAATCGCCTCATCGGGTCTCTCCGCTCGAATGAATGCTCAATTAAAAGTTCGGCAACCACTCTCAGGGGTAACGGTCGTCCTCAATGAACCCCACGATCAAGCGTGGCTTGAAACACACGACGAATTGCTAAAAACAGAGCTCAATGTTAATCAGGTGACCTACACGACCGATGCAGGTGAATTTGTCACCTACCAAGTCGTTCCAAATTTCAAACGCCTTGGGCCACGCGTTGGCAAATTAATGCCCAAGCTCAAAGCGGCATTTCAGGCAGCGGACGGAGCAGCCATGCTCGCTGAACTGACCCAGACACAGCAGTCCTCACTCACCATTGAAGATCAAGTGATTGCACTCGATCAAGACGATGTTGAAGTCCGACTTCAGGCAAATGACGGCTGGGCAGCGGCACAGGGGCCTCAAGCCGTAATCGTCCTTGCCACAGAATTAACACCGGAGTTAATCCGCTCAGGACTCGCTCGGGATGTCAATCGTCTTGTTCAGGATCGACGTAAGGAACTCGATCTCGAACGATCCGATCGCATCGAATTGAATCTCGTCACCGACTCAGAGGACCTGAAACAGGCAATTTTAGAAAACACTGCGTATCTGAAAGGCGAGACACTCGCCACTCGTCTGGGCATTGAAGTACCGTCAGATGTAGCTGATGCAAAAGAGTGCAACGTTGGCGATGGCCAACTACAAATTTTCATCAAGGTGACGGAGGACGTTGATGCCTGATGGCAATAAAATTGCAGTGTTAATTTCCGGCGGCGGAACGACCCTGAAGAACTTAATTCATTGGCGGCATGAGCAAAAGCTCAACGCGCAAATTGAATTGGTGATTTCAAACAATCCGGTTGCGGGCGGGTTGGCGTACGCTTCCGAAGCTGACATCCCTCATCTGGTTGTCAGCCACAAAGAATTCGACAACGTTACGGATTTCAGCGATGCAATTTTTTCAGCGATCCAATCCGCAAATATCGATTTGGTCGTGATGGGGGGATTCCTTCGTCGGCTGGCCATCCCCCCTTCCTACGAAAATCGAGTCATCAATATTCATCCGAGTTTGATCCCCGCTTTTTGCGGCAAAGGATTTTACGGACAAAAGGTTCACCAAGCAGTGCTCGATTACGGGTGCAAGCTGAGCGGTTGCAGTGTTCATTATGTTGACGACCAGTACGATCACGGCCCAATTATCGCACAGGAAACAGTCCCGGTCGAAACGACAGATACTGCCAAAACACTGGCCAAGCGTATTTTTGAAAAGGAATGCCAAGTGTATCCAGCAGTAATCAACGCGATTCTCGGAGGCAACGTTGTGATTAAAAATCGTTGTGTCGAAATCTCGAAACGGTAGCGCCCATTCAATTGCAACTCAACGCTCGCAGCTGTTCTTTAACTGCCTCACCTAAGCTCAATTTCCCTTCCACAATAGGCCACGACTTCTAATGATTGATATTGAAGCCAAAAAGCAACTCATTTGTGACATTGGCAAACGCATCTATGCCAAAGACTTTGCAGCGGCCAATGAAGGAAACATCTCAATTCGAATCGATGAAGATCGGGTCTTATGCACTCCGACTCGGCATTGCAAAGGCTTCATGACTCCTGATGACATTTGCACAGTTGACATGTCCGGGCAACAAATCGACGGCAGACTCAAACGAACCAGTGAAGTTTTACTCCACATCGAGATCTACAAACACCGAGACGATATCAACAGCATCGTCCATTGCCATCCGCCTCATGCAACCGCATTTGCAGTCGCCCACGAACCTATTCCCAATTGCGTTCTACCCGAGCCGGATATTTTCCTGGGCGAGATTCCAATTTCCGCTTATGAAACTCCTGGCAGTCAAAATTTTGCCGATACGATTCTTCCATTTGTAGACAGAACCAACATTATCGTCTTAGCAAATCATGGCACAGTTAGTTACGAGTCGGATCTTGAGACTGCTTACTGGCTCACGGAAATACTGGATGCCTATTGCCGAATCCTGATTCTTGCCAAACAACTGGGCGGTATTAAATATCTGCCCCTTCAAAAAGGTCGCGAGTTACTCGCGATGAGAAAGGACTGGGGATTTTCTGATCCCCGCTCAGAGTCAGTTGATGCAAAAGAAAATATTGCTGACTTCGCTTCGTTTAAATCGTCTTGGACACAGTCTGAAATAGAACAAACTGCATTTGCCAGCCACCCGAGCGCGGCCAATCCTTCTCAACTTCCGTCTGCTGCCGAAGCCTCCACTCAAGGTGGCCTACAACTTTCAAAACAATCGATTGAACTGATCGCTCAGCGTACCGCAGAGATCCTTCGCGATACGTAAAAACGCTAAAGCGGGGCTAGAACCAGGGATTGGTTTCACATCTACGGATTCAACTAATTTCCAAGCAGTCCGCAGAGGAACGCCGGTGGTTTGACCGTTACGAAAGCTAGGCAAGCTGTAACGATTATATCGAGGAGGAGCTGGGGAACTTACGTTAAGAATTGGGTAAATTCGATTTTGCTGATAATTATTTCTACGTAACTACTACGCGTCATTCCGATTAGCTAGATATTCAACCATACCTTTGCTTGACGGAATTAGACTGATGCTAGCTAAATTCTCACTCTCAACACTTTTAGTTGTCTGCGGATTTTTCAACCTATCGATTGGGCAGACCGTTCCAGTCCAGCAAACCGCCACCTCTGGACTTACAACTTCGAGTGCCGCCTACAGCTTCGTTAGCCAAGAAGAGGACGAAGCAACCAAGAAAATTGCAATGCTTGAGGCTCGCCTGAGAGAACTTGAAGTCGACGTCGCCAACAAGTTAAAAACTGACCCGTCGCCCCTGGATGAACAGAGCACCTTAGGAAAGCGTCTCTCCTTTTTTGAGGATACACTGAGTGCTCAAGAGGACTCGATCGACAAATTAGAATCAGCTGCTCCGGGTTACGTAGTTCATGGCCATAAGAGTCCTAAACTCAAACTCTTTGGTCGAATTCATACTGACTATTGGGCATTCCCAAATGTTGACGAAACTTTGTTCCCTCTGGAATTAGGTGGCAATCCGCAAGACCGTTTTAATTTTCGTCGAATGCGGCTTGGAGTTTCGGGAGATCTTAATGACAACATGCTCTACAAATTTGAATGGGAATTTGCTGGCGGTGTGGAAACTTCCTACCGGGATGCGTTCATTGGCTTCAAAGACCTGCCCTTATTCAGAACTGTTTTAATTGGAAATCAAAAGCGGCCCTACGGATTAGACCATTTGAACAGTAGTCGTTACAACATTTTCATCGAACGCCCCTTCATCGTCGAAGCGATTAATCAGGATGCTCGAAGGATGGGAATTTCAAGCAACGGCTACTCCGATGACTTGGGATGGAACTGGCGATTTGGAGTCTGGAACCAAGAGCTGACGCAGAGCAAATCCGGTTACATCGGCGATCACTACCAACCTGAATTTGCGAGCCGATTGGCAAGAACCGCTTGGTACGACGAGGCCTCAGGAGGACGCGGCTATATTCATCTCGCAGCGAGCACCTCATTTGGGGTTCCCGATGGCAACTCGCCTACCAACAATCAGGCCCGTTATCGCACACGCCCAGAGGCACGCACCAATAGTCGCTGGCTGAACACCGGTAGGATCGCAGGCGCCGACAGAAACTCTGTCTTTGGAGTCGAATCGGTCGTCAACATTGGTGGCTTCAGTTGGACTTCTGAGTACCTTCAAACCAAGGTTGAACGACGGCCGGCATTTGGCCCGAACGTCACTTTCAACGGACTCTACACACAAGTCGCCTACGTGCTAACTGGAGAGCACCACCCTTGGGATCGTAAAACTGGCACGCTGGGACGGCTAAAGCCATTCGAAAATTTCTTTATGGTACGAGATTGTGATGGCTGCCGCCAAAAAGGCATGGGGGCCTGGGAAGTCGCTTTCCGTTATTCGCACGCAGATCTCAATGACGACAACGTCCTCGGGGGCGATGCTGATTCATACACCTTTGGCATGAATTGGTACTGGAATTCTCATGCCCGAATGCAGTTCAATTACATTCTCGGCGACATTCACTCTGGTGCACAAGCAGCCGGCCAAGGGAACTACCAGATTGCTGGTGTCCGACTAATGGTCGATTTCTAATCGACCACACCGAGCTTCCGAACCAACAGATTAATCCCTAAAAGACACAAGTGAATAAAATGACATACGGAATCAAAATCTGCACTGCTTTAGCATTCGCTTTCGCAGTAACCCTCAGTACAAACCTCAGCACCGCTCAAGAAGTTGAGGTTTCCACGACCGAATGTGGATGCGATGACGCGAGCTGTGGACTCAAAAGAATTGGATTACGAAAATCCTCTCGCGTCGCTTGTCCAGAATGTGCCTGTGAAGACTGCTTGTTGGAGGTCAAACCATCCACAGAAAAGAAAACCTGCTTCAAGGTCGAGGAAAAAGTCATTTGCGTTCCTGCAGTCCGCATGCCTTGGCACAAATGCAATCCACCCACCACTTCCAAGTCGAAGACAATTAAGGTGTTAAAGAAAGAAACTTACGAATGCCCAACTTGTTCTTACAAGTGGTCCGTCGCAAAAACTAGCGACCCCGCATCGACCGCCGATAAAACGGCAACGGTCATTGAGCCAGCGAAAATAAAAAGAAAAATCCAGCCCTTACCACCAATCATCCGAGCTTCACATTCCAAACTCAGGTTGCGAAAAGAAACAGATTTCACAGCACCAACTAAATAAAAAGACTACCGCACAACAAGCCCAAACCTCTCGATTCATGAGAGGCTTTTTTACGTTCGAAACACCCAATCCTCAAAACAATCGATTCAATCCATTGAGCGCTGCAACGCGATAGGCTTCCGCCATCGTTGGGTAATTGAATGTCGTTTCAGTAAAATACTTAATTGTATTAGCGCCATCTTTCTGATTCATAATTGCCTGACCAATATGAATAATCTCGGAAGCGCTTGCTCCAAAACAGTGAATCCCAAGAATTTCGAGGGTATCTCGGTTGAACAGCAGCTTCAGCATCCCGACTCGCTGATTCAAAATTTGAGCACGCGCTAAACTCTTAAAATTAGCGACTCCAATTTCATAAGGCACTTTCTCTTCCGTCAACTCTTTTTCTGTTTTCCCAATGCAACTAATTTCGGGACTCGTATAAATCCCCGACGGAATCTCACTCGCCAACTTACACTGAGCTTCGTCCGTCCCAAGGATTCGCATTCCAGCTGCTCGACCTTGAGTGTAAGCCGCACTTGCAAGCGAAGGAAATCCAACAACATCTCCAACGGCAAATACATTTTCACAAGCCGTTTGAAAACAATCATCGACCTCAAGATAGCCGCGACTGTCAGCTACCAGACCTATCTTTTCTAATCCCAAATCCTGAGTGTTACCGGTTCTGCCTGTAGCCCACAACAGAATATCAGTTTTGAAGTGCTTTCCGCTCTTCATGTGAGCAATCACTCCATCGTCCAACGCTTCAATTTTTTCGAAACTCTCGTTGTGACGAATGACCACACCATGTTCACGCATGTGATAACTCAAGGCATCACTGATTTCATCATCCAGAAAATCAAGTAATTCACTACGACTATTTACCAGATTTATTTTGATTGACAGGTTGCGAAACATCGAAGCGTACTCACAGCCGATCACACCGGCACCCAAAACTGTAATGGAATGCGGTTTATGATCCAACTTAAGTATGGTGTCACTGTCAAAAATCCGGGGATGAGAAAAATCCACTCCCTCGGGATGATAGGGGCGTGAGCCAACGGCAATCACGACATTCTCAGTAGTGATCCGATCTTCCTCGTTAATCGAAATCGTATTGGCATCCTCAAATCGAGCATGTCCAAATGCCACTTCAACGTCATTGCGAGTGTAGAAGTTGCGGCGCATCGTTTCCTGGCTTGAAATCACTTCCTTCGCAGCCCGCGTTAACTCCGCAACACTCGGTTTTACATTGACCCCACACTCTTGGAACAGCGGATTGTTGAGCGCCTCCGTCAAACGGTTAATAGAATACCGCAAAGCCTTACTCGGTATCGTCCCCCAGTGAGTACAACCGCCACCAATCCGGTCGTATCGCTCGACCAACAGAACACGCTTTCCAGCTTTGGCAAGCTGCATCGCAGCCCCCTCTCCACCGGGGCCCGAGCCAATCACCACCACATCGACATTCCGATCCTTCGACACGAAAACCCCAATCCTGAATCTAGTAAATTCTATTGACTCGCCAACCCGAAATAAAATTCGGACGACATGAATTCAAAACAACAAACTTTGCTTACTCGCGGCTCCGAACCATTGGCATGATACTACTCGCGCTCTTCAATTCAACAAATCCCAAAACCTAGCCACCTTTACTGGCACGGCCCCCAATCTTCAGAAAATCAAATTCGGACGCTTGATTCCCTTCCAGCAAATCGACGAGATAACTCCCCAACACGGGGGCAAATTTAAATCCATGGCCGGACAGACCTGCTGCGAATACGACATTGGAAAAACCAGGATACCGATCAACGAAAAAATGACCGTCAGGAGACATTGTATAAACGCAGGCACTATGGTGCACCAAGCGGCTTTTACCATAATTACAATGATCCCTCATGAATTGGCGAGTCCGCATTAATTGAGCCTCATCCAATCCCCGATCGACATCAGCCGGGCAATTTACTGGAACTCCCCCCGTGTGCTCGCAAACCTTCATCCCCAAATAGTCAATTTCGGGAAACCCATAAAAACAGTCGCCGTTATCCTCCTCAAGAAGAAAACAGGGGAACTGACTTTCCAATTTTTGGTCAACCCGATCCAACTGAAACCACTGTTGTTGTTTATGAAGAAGCTGGAGCCCCAAATCTAAATCACCTAGCAACGGCTCACTCCAACCTCCAGCCGCAATCACGAGCCGCCGAGCTCGATAAACCCCACGGTCAGTTTTCACCGTTACCAAACCCTGTCCATCAACATCCCAATGTTCGACACAGTGATTTGATTTTAGCTCAGCTCCGCTCTTGACGGCCTGCTGAATCATTGCCGCCACGCAAAGCTCCACCCTCAGAAACGCTGCGCCGGGTTCAAAGACGCCGACAAAATTATCGGGAATTTTAAACAACGGCAATCGCTGGCGAATTTCATCCGGCGTAAAATGCTCAATTTTCAAATCATGAGCCTGAGCACTGGCAACCACTCCCTGAATTAGCTCACTATCTTTACGACCCATCTGAAGCAAACCCGTCTGAGTCAACAGCTCCTTTTTGTCAGGCGACGTGCGATGACGCTTGTTGAGATCGTCCCACATCTCGAAGGCTCGATTTGCCAGAGGGACGTAGTTAGGGTGCTCAAAATAAGCCCGGCGGATAATACGGGTCTGCCCGTGAGAGCTGCCACGATCATGAGCCGGACCAAAGCGATCTATCCCCAGTACATTCCACCCTTTTTGGGCAGCCGCCATCAGTGACGCACTACCCACACCGCCATAGCCAACTACGATGCAGTCATAAACAGTCGATTGATCCGGCAAACCCAACTCCTTTATTAGTACCTATTCGCAAACTCAACCGGCTACTTTTTTTGAGCAGCAAGGTCAATACAAATCAACTCACGATCATTGCGAAGAAAAACGCATCGATTTGAAAACGCTGGATGAGACCAACACACCCCGCCTTTCCGGTTAGGAGTTCTCATTTGATCTGGCGTCAAAATGGTTTCACGTGAAGTGACTTCAAGCCCATCTCGCGTAAGTTTCCCAATCATCAGCTCGCCCTGCTCATTAAGCATCCAAGTATTGGAACCATTGGCAACAAAATGAATCGTCGCCCAACGCTGACGTTCCACCGCGGTTAAGTCCTCCCAAACCCGCTCCCCATCGCTGGCTCTAAGACAGCGAAGCTCGCCATAACTATCCACACCGTAGATGTAGTCACCCATCCAGATTGGCGTACTGATAATCGAATGCAGAGCTGCAGTTTTCTTCTCGTTGGGGCCAATCAAATGCCACAGTTGCTTCACTTCCATCGATGTCTCTGACATCTCAAGCATCATTGCCCCGTCATAAAATGAGGTCAGGAAAATTTTATTTCCATTGACGACCGGAGTCGCAACTCCGATCGGCATTCGCGTCGGTTTGAACGGATGTTGCCAATAAGGAATCCCAGTGCCCGGGTTCAAACCGGCAACCCCATCTCCCGTCCAGCAAACCAAAACGTCCGTTCCATTTTGCTTGACGAGCACCGGCGAGGAGTATTGCCCGCGATCTTTCAACGACCGCCAAACCTCGTCACCCGTCTCTTGATTAAAAGCCACGACCGAGGCCTCTTTTGCTCCAAGTTGAATGATCAAATTTTTCCCAAAGGCAATCGGACTCGAAGCGATCCCCCAGATTGGCATTCGGCGGTCAGCAGATACCCGATAGATGCTGTCCAGATCTTTCTCCCATAAAACAGTCCCGTTATTAAGATTGAGGCAATGCAATCGCCCCATCGCACCTAAACAAAATGCTCGATCTCCAACGATTGTGACGGCAGCTCTGGGGCCAGCGGTATAACTGATTCGGTATTCAGAATGGTAAGTGTGACTCCAAAGTGCATCTCCAGTTTTTACGTCAAAACATCGGACCGATTCATCTTGCTTGGCTTCATCAAAGTCCATCAACAAGACCTTGCCTTTGGCAACAGTCGGACTCGAATACCCTGTACCAATTGGCCTCCGCCAGCGAGGCTCTAAGTCTGATTTTTCAAACGAAGTAATTACACCAGTTTCATGCCACACTCCATCGCGGCTGTTCCCCCGCCATTGAGTCCAATCATCGGCAGGTGAATATCCTGCCAATAAGGTCAAACCAGCGAAGCAAACAATCTTCAGAATTGCAGAATTGAAAATTCCTGCGAATTGGACTCGATCCCACTGATTTAACATCGTCGATCCTCTTATTGTTTTTGTTTAAAAGTCATATCAAGCGATTGCAACTCAAACCATCCGAGCAAATCAAAAGTTAGGAGTTGGCGGTCGGTAGTCGTCCGCATTAATCGTCTTGAACCACTCGATGGTTTTGGACAGACCGTCTCGGAGGGAAACGGTGGGCTCCCAATCTAGATATTTACGAGCCAACGTGATGTCGGGTTGCCGCCGAGTCGGATCGTCCGGTGGAAGCGGTTCATAAATAATCTTATTGTCGTTACCAACCATTTCGATGGTGAGTTCGGCCAATTGCTTGATAGTGTACTCACCCGGATTGCCAAGATTGATAGGACCTACAACTTCATTAGGCGCTTCCATTAGACGAATGAAGCCTTCGACCAAATCGTCCCGATAACAGAAAGAACGAGTTTGAGTTCCATCTCCAAAAATCGTGATATCCTGACCGCTTAAAGCCTGTCTGATAAAGTTGCTCACCACGCGACCGTCGAAGGGATGCATTCGTGGGCCGTACGTATTAAAGATTCTAGCAACTCGAATATTCGTCTTATTCATTCGATGATAATCAAAGAAAAGCGTTTCAGCCGCTCGCTTCCCTTCATCATAACAAGCTCGCAAACCAATCGGGTTTACGCAACCTCGGTAGGATTCCGGTTGCGGATGAACTTCGGGATCGCCGTAAACTTCACTCGTCGAAGCTTGGAAAATTTTTGCATTGCACCGCTTTGCCATTCCGAGCAAATTAATCGAACCGAGGATCGATATCTTCATTGTCTTAATCGGGTTGTATTGATAGTGCCCCGGCGCGGCTGGGCATGCAAGATTGTAAATCTCATCGACCTCCAACAGAATTGGGTCCACGACGTCGTGACGAATGAGCTCGAAATTAGCCCGATTCAATAAATGAGCAACATTGGATTTTTGGCTAGTAAAAAAATTATCGAGGCAAATAACATCGTGCCCGTCTTCTACCAGACGCTCACACAAATGAGATCCTAAAAAACCAGCACCTCCAGCAATCAAAATCCGCTTGATCATTTTCACTTGCCTTCAAATATAACCGACACTACCACCCCTTTAGCGAAGCGGACACCAGGAAACCGGCACACCATCTTTCCGCCGACAGTTTACCATTCCGGAGCCTTGTGAATCAGACCCCCTCATTTTATTAATAAACTTAGAATTCGCAGAAAATTCCCTGAGTCAGATTGATGGAATCCGTAAATGGTGGTCGAAAAAAACATAAAAAAGACTAGTATTTATGCAGCTTTCCAATGCCCCTGAAGAAACTGAATTAACGTGAACCCCCAAACCAATTTACCGATTATTGGCTGGCGCGAATGGGTCGGCCTGCCTGACCTCGGAATCAAACGAATTAAAGCAAAAGTTGATACCGGAGCGCGCTCCTCATCGTTGCACGCAACGGAAGTTGAGGAATTCGAACTGGATGGACTGCCATACGCTCGATTCAAAATACACCCCTATCATCGTTTCCCTGAACGGTTCGTTTCAGCACAGGCAAAAATCGAAGAGTTTCGACTAGTAAGAAGCTCGTCGGGGAAAACAACGAATCGTCCGGTGATTTCAAGCGTGGTGTCTTTACTTGGTGAAGTTTGGCCGGTTGAATTGACGCTTGCAAATCGCTCAGAAATGGGATTTCGGATGTTACTCGGTCGAGAGGCATTTCGCGGCAAATTCATCGTCGATGCAGGACGATCATTTTATGGTGGTAAGCCCAAGCGAAAAAAGAAAACTAACAAGAGCTAACTATGAAATTAGGCATCCTTTCCACCAGTCCAAATTGCTATTCCACCCGCCGGCTAGTCGAGGCCGCAACCAATCGCGGCCATGCCTGCAAGGTTCTCAACACGCTTAAGTTCTCAATCGACGTCGCAGCAGGCAATCCAGCTCTTTTTTATCGTCAAAAACCAATCTCTGATTACGATGCAGTACTCCCGAGAATTGGTGCCTCAATTACCTACTTTGGCACAGCAGTCCTGCGTCAGTTTGAGCAGATGGATATTTTCTGTACCAACACCGCAGCTGGAGTGACAAATTCTCGAGATAAATTGAGATGCCTCCAAATTCTGAGCCGACATCAAATTGGCATTCCCGAAACAACTTTCGTGCGAGATAAAAAAGATGTTCTCCCGGCGATCGAAAGGGTTGGCGGAGCTCCCGTTATTATTAAACTCCTGGAAGGCACGCAGGGAATTGGAGTCCTCCTGGCAGAAACCCAGCAATCAGCAGAGGGTATCATTGAACTGTTACAAAGCCAGAAGCAAAGCGTCCTCATCCAAAAGTTTGTCTCCGAAAGTAAAGGAAGAGACATTCGTGCATTTGTGGTAGGCGATCAAGTAATCGGAGCCATGCGACGGGTTGCCCAGGGACAAGAATTCAGAAGTAACGTTCACCGAGGCGCCAAAACCGAACGAGTGATCCTCGACGAAAACTATTGCGAAACGGCGGTCCGTGCGACCCAGATCCTTGGCCTCCGGGTTGCTGGGGTCGACATGCTCGAAGGAGCCGACGGGCCTCAAATCTTAGAGATCAATTCATCTCCAGGGCTCGAAGGGATCGAGAATTGCTTGCAGCTAGACATCGCCGGCGCCATCATTGACTATATCGCCGCGCAAGTCGACTTTCCCGAAATTGACCTGAGACAGCGACTAACCGTCAGCCGTGGTTATGGAGTGACCGAAATACACATTCCTGACGGCTCTAAGTATATTGGTCAAGGAATCAATGCCTCGGGCTTCGAGGATCGTGACATTAATGCACTGACGCTATATCGAGACGGAAAGGTTATTCCCAACCCCAGATCGGATCGGACGCTAGAACCAGAGGATCGCCTCCTTTGTTTTGGAAAGCTTGAATCCATGCGGGAACTTGTCCCAAAGAAAACACGACGAAATCGCCGCCCGGTGCTCAAAAAGCTTCCGCCCGATTCCCAATCGGAATCGCCTTCACCCTAAACTTCATTTCGAGATCCAAATAGAGCCATGCATAACGAATTAAAATCAGCGGAATGTTTCATCTCACCTATCGCTGCAAGGATGGAGTCTGATGAACCAGCGCGTACCCGCGATGCAAATTATATCCGCCACTCGGTTTGCCAATGGTGCTATGACTCCTTGCCGCTCGAAGATCTTTGCCGTGAAGGGAAGCAATTTGGCCTTCAATCGGTTGAATTACTGACGCCGAAACAAATTGGCACCCTTCATCAGTTTGACATGCAATGTGCGATGGTCACGTTCCCGACTGCCATGGCCGCTGACGGGAAAGAGGTTGGTGGAATCCCTCTCGCTTGGAATCGCCCACAATATCACGACGTTCTTGAAGCCGCCTATCGTGAACAAATCACAGATGCCTTTCATGCAGGGGCCAAGAATGTAATTTGTTTTTCTGGCAATCGAGACGGGATGAGTGACGAAGAAGGCCTTCAACATTGCGCCGCTGGCTTAAAACGAATTTTACCGCTTTGTGAAAAACTGGGCGTCACGCTAACAATGGAATTGCTGAACAGCAAGATTGACCACGAAGACTATATGTGCGATCGCAGTGCCTGGGGAATCGCATTATGCGATCTCATTGAGAGCGATAATTTCAAACTGCTCTATGACATCTATCACATGCAAGTCATGGAAGGCGACGTCATTGGCACCATTACGAAATCGCATCGTTACATTAGCCATTACCACACCGGTGGAGTTCCCGGACGAAATGAGATCGATGAATCACAGGAGCTTTTTTATCCTGCGATCATGCGGGCAATTCGGGATACCGGCTACACTGGCTTTGTCGGGCAGGAGTTTATACCTTCACGCTCCAACCCGCTAGAGTCGCTCAAACAGGGAATTACCATCTGTACCGTTTGAGTTGGAGTCCCGCATCACGATTGACTCCGTGCCAATTGGTACACTCCGGGGCACATCAGATACATCTCTTTTTTTCTCAGACCACACATCGGCAAGCTCATGCAAAAATTACTAATTGTTGGCCAATGCGATTTTGATTTCCAACGGATCAGTTTCGTACTCTCAAAAATTTACAACATTGAGATCCATCGTGCTGACTTATTCGACGACGCAATTCAGAGTGCACTCGATCAACCATACGATCTAATCTTGATTAATCGACTAATGGATCTAGACCGGTCTGAAGGAATGGCCATCCTTCATGAGCTCAAATCCAATCCGCAGACCGAGAGCACACCTACGATGATTATTTCCGATTACCAGGAAGCTCAGGACGCTGCGGTTGCTGCCGGTGCGACCCCAGGATTCGGGAAAGCAACGCTTGACACACCAAAAACTTTTGAGCTTTTATCCAATTATCTCACAGCTCAAAACATCTAGTTTTTATTTGCATACCACCAAACTCCGGCGTTGCTGGGCCAACCTTGTTGTAAGGAACGAAGATGAATACAAATTCACTGAATGTCTCTCACAATAGAAGCATCGGCAAATTCGCCTGCGCTGTATTGCTTTTAGCGTACGCCTGCATTCCAACGACCGCATCCGCTGACATTGTTCTACCCAATGTGTTCAGTGAGGGAATGGTTTTGCAGCGTGATCTGCCAGTTCCCATTTGGGGCACCGCCGATCCGGGGGAAGCAGTGACTGTTCAATTTGCGGGACAACAACACTCGACAACCGCCGGCGAAAACGGCAAATGGATGATCACGCTAGAACCGCTCTCCACGTCCTCAAAAGGAAGCAGACTGACGGTAACGGGCTTGAATGAATTGATCTTAAATGACGTCTTGGTCGGGGAGGTGTGGCTTTGCAGCGGGCAATCAAATATGGCGGACTCGTTCAATCCAAACAAAAACCGATTCATTCCAGCTGAGATCCTCAATTCTGATCTTTCCAGATTTCGAGTTTCAACTCCGCGAGGCTGGGAGGGCATCAATGAAAAATCACAACGTTCCATTTCTCGAGTTGGATTCTATTTTGGATACGAACTTTACCAAAAACTAGATATCCCGATCGGCTTGATCCTTCGTTACAACTCCGGAACACCGATTCAGGCGTGGCTCCCCAAGATGCAATCGGAAGTAATTCGAAAGCGTCTCAACATTCCCGCTGACTGGAATGACGAACAGGAAAACCGAAACCCCGGTGTCCAATTTGAGGACAAAATTAGCCCAATTATCCCTTTCGCTTTTCGGGGTGTCGTTTGGTACCAAGGCGAACGAAATGCAAAGGCGTTTACAGGCTGGGAATATAAAGAACTACTTCCTTTTTTAATCCAAACTTGGAGGGAAATCTGGGCAAAATCCGCAAAAACGGATGTCCGCGATTTTCCGTTCTATTATGTACAAGTTCCAACTCAAGCCAAACCGACCACCAATCGTTCGGGACAAACCAGTAATGAGTGGCCCTGGTTGCGAGACGGAATGCGGCGGGCGCTGGATCAAAGTGTAAACACCGGAATGGCAGTTTTTTATGATCACGGACCCAGCTTACACCCAACTGAGAAACGCCACGCCGGAGAACGACTATCTCTCTGGGCACTCGCAAAGGACTATGGCAAAACGGACATTGTTTTTTCCGGGCCTCTTTTAAAAGAAATCTCCATCAGCAACCAGCAAGCAACGCTTACCTTTGACCACATCGGAAGTGGTCTTGCAAATGCCGAAGGGGGAGACCAACTCAACTATTTTGAAATTTCCGGGGCCGATGGTAAGTACTTCGACGCTGATGCCAGGATTGTCAATGATTCGGTCGTGGTTTCCTCTCCGTCGGTTTCCAATCCCGTTCACGTCCGCTACTTATTTAGGAAGCCGAATCCCGATCCAAAAATCAGCCTAATCAATCTTGAGGGACTGCCAGCCTCGTCATTCATTACCGATGGCCGTTGCCCTAGTCGCGAAAATTCAACTGAACCTCAAGCGCCACGAGAAAAAAAAAGGCAGCCGCCAACCACTGTAAACAAGGCGGCACAGCAGGATGACATCCCGAGACTTTCAAGAGAATTCCCTGCAGAAAAACAGACATTTCAAGCGCAAAAAAAACTTCCCGATTTAGAAAAAGCCTACGTCAGCGTCGCGCCACTCAATCTTAATGATGGCCTCGAGGTCGGCAAACTCAATCACCCCTTCACCAATTCAGCCGTGAAGGCACTGGTTGCCGCTGATCAAGCCGGCAACTACCAAGACTTGGACAGCATACTTATTTGGAAAGACGGCAAACTAGTATTTGAGATGTACAACCGTCACGGACGCGTCGACGCACCGCATTACGCAATGTCAGTCACGAAAACGTTAACCTCACTCACGCTTGCCAGAGCAATTCAGTTGGGGATTTTCAAGATGACTGACCTCGATCAACCTATCATTGATTTCATGCCAGAAATTGATCGCACCAAGATTCAATCAGGCGTTGAATCGATTACACTCCGCGACGCATTGATGATGAAATCAGGGCTTCGGTTTAAAGACCCAAAGGCGGTCAACACACTGGGAACAAACTTTAAAAAACAGGCGTACTTTCAAAAGCTATTCGAAATAACTGCTCCCATTTCTGAGGCGAGTAAAACCTACAAATACTCCGGTGTCGATCCCTCGATGATTATGATGCTGATTGACATCAAAACTAATTCCAACGTGCAAAAATTTATCAAGAATGAAATCGCCGATAAACTTAAACTCAGTTACGTTTGGGAAAACCAAAGTTGTGGGATTCCCAAATGCGGAGCAGGAAGCAGCTTCACTTCAAGGAGCCTGGTCAAACTTGGCATTGCCGTTTTAAAAGGCGGCTCACACGACGGGGAACAACTATTTTCCCAAGACTACATTGCTCAAGTGATGGACCCCAGCAAAGGGGCCGGCTATTTCTACTTCTTCCACAACCGCAGCATTGGAAGTTCTCAACCCGAGATAAATTTTTTCAGCGGAATCGGCGCAGGTGGACAGTACATGTCGATTTTTCCGGAGCTTAATCTGGTGGCCGTCGCCACCGCTCACAACAAAAAATCAATCAACCTTCCAATCAAGGCGATCGTTGATCACTTGCTCCCACTGTTCCCAGCGGACACGGCGAAGTAACCCATCAGGTTGGCAAACGAGTCTGATGAGGGCATCAAAAAGGGCCTCCAATTCCTGACGTCATTACCGTCAAAGCAGATAAAACCGAAAACTGAAAAGCCTGTTAGCGTGGCAACCGCGGCGGTTACCACGGCTACCAACACCCTCAAGCGATGTCAGATCGCTGCAGCGATTACTGCTTCCTGACTTCAATCACATACTTCATTAAGTCATTGAATTCTTCGCGGTTTTTCAAAGCCTTGACGAGGTTCGCTGGCATCAATGACGTCTTCGCTTCGACCACATCATCGATGTCATCTTGCTTTATTACGATCGGTTTCGGCTGTGCCAAGCTTCGCAACACGAACTCATCATCTGTTTCTGAAACGCGAATACCTGTGTACAAGACACCGTCGAGAGTCAGCACCTTGACCTGAGCGTACTCTTTATCAATTCGCTTCGAAGGATAGAGAATGGACTCAACCAACTCTTCATGAGTCAAAGAAGTCGTCAGTGCTTTCAAATCAGGACCTGCTTGGGGAGCACCATTCCCTGGATCATGACAAGCGAAACATGCCGCTGCCGACTGATAAAAGAGAGCTTTGCCTCGATTTGCATTTCCCTCTGATATTGCAATCTGTGCGAGCTCAGTGGGGTCGGCAGCGAGTAGTTCTTTTTCAAGTTGATCATTTGTGAATTCATCAACCTCGGTTCCTGCCTGATCCATTGCTAGTTCAGCCTTCCCAAAAGGGTGCTCAGCCAGTAATTCGTCAGGAGTCCAAAACGTCGTTCGCTTCTCCGTGGCTTCTCGAACTCGTCGCACGTCTTCCGGCTTGATTTTAGAACCTTGATTGCCCCAGGTATTTCGAACAAACGTAAGTACCGCAGCAAGTTCTTCGTCTTTGAGAATTGAGCGAAATGCAGTCATGGGAGGTACGCCGCGAGCCGGATCGTAAGTCTTCCCGTTAACTTTCATTTTCCCCCACAAACCATGCAATGTCATCTTGATTAAGCGATCCTCGTCTCCGAGAACCCAAGGACTGCCAACAAGCGGCGGATAAACGTTCGAGTTGCCTTTTCCATCGTTTAGATGGCAAGTCGCACAATGCGATTCTCGCTGATAGATCTCAGATCCCAGTTTATAAACTTTCTTATCGGCAGCCTTAAGGTGTTTGGGGGGTGTATATTTCACAACATGAGATGCGGCAGGAGCAGCGAACTTAGTCGCCCCTTTGACGTCCACGTTGTCCCAAAAGTGCTTGACGGTTTTGGCTGCCATTGCCGCATGCCCAACCTTTGAGCTCAGTAAAGATTCCAAAAGTCTGTCATCCCGCACGTGATGCTGCTGATGCAACCAAAGTGCTTCTAAAAGATGGTGCGATTCGGTTTCATCATTCGGATCAAAATCCCTCATCCATTTTTGAGTTGCCGAGATTACCGCATCTCCGTCGCGAGCACTTAGCTCGACTCGCGTCCGCTGCCGCACACCATCGACTTTATGTGTGAGGTTTTCCAACAGAGCTTCAATTGGCTGTCCATGAATTTTAACAGGCTTTTGCAAAGGGCGGTCTTTCACGGTCAAACGGAAAATTCGACCATGCAAATGATCGCGATTAGGATCGCGAATATTATGCTGCATGTGACCAATGATTGCGTTTTGCCAATCCGACACATACAACGCTCCATCAGAACCAATAATGGCATCCGTTGGACGGAAATTTCGATCTTCACTATTGAGTAACTCAACACCGGGAGTACCCCAAACATCACCAAACTTTCGATTCCGGCCGTTGCCCTCGCGATCAAGTACATATTGCTTGACGCCAAGAAAACCAATGCAGTTACAAATCAGAAAATCATTCTGCATCTCATCAGGAAAATGCTCCGAGGATAAAATCTCATCCGCGGCCACAGGACGAAATTCCTTGACCAACAATGGATGCATCTTAAATCCGTTACCTTCCGGACGGACTTGATAAGAACGTCCACCGGTTCCGTCATTAGCGTAACAGTAACCCCAGTAATCAAAACTAGTACCGTGAGGGTTGGGTGAATTCGCCGCGTGAGGGGTAATTGAGAACGTCCGCGGGTCGAAGCGGTACATTCCCGAACCGCCCGTCGTCATGTTCCGCTTCCATGGCGTTTCATGGTTGTGAACAAGGAAAATCCCGCTCTGCCAGTAAATACCGCCGTCGGGCCCCATAATTAGATTGTTTGCCGCGTGGTGCGTATCTGACGTGCCAAGCCCCTGAAGAATTGGAAACCGCACGTCGGCTTTGTCATCGCCATCGGTGTCTTTCAAAAACAACAAGTCGGGACCGGAAGTGACCAACACTCCGCCTCCCCAAAATTCGAAACCAAGCGGATTGTGGACGTGAGCAAATATCTTTCTTTTATCTGCAACACCATCGTTATCAGTGTCCTCAAGAATCATGAGGCTGTCATTCATCTCCTTAAGCGGTTCCCACTTGGGATAAGTATTCCAACTTGCCACCCAAAGCCGCCCCTTGGTATCAACCTGCATTTGCACGGGGTTGGCCAAATCGGGGAACATTTCCTCCGATGCGAATACATTTAACTCAAAGCCCTCTGGCACCTTAATCTTGGCAAGGCTCTCCTCAGGACTTAGGTAAGCGAGAGTTCCCTCCTTTTCAGCGCTAGAACTCTTACTTCCGCCTCCCACATTAGAAATGACTTTTACCGGCGGAGGAACGTTGCTGTCATCTGCAACCAATTTTTTACCGTTTGCAGCAGCCCAAATTACTTTGTCTCGGTTGGCAGTCATCACATCAAGCATCACGAGTTCGTGCTTCAAAACATCAGCGTTGCTTTGGCCGTCCACAAACGTCAACGTCGAACGACCACCCCAAACATCATTTCCATCGGTAGCCCGATAGCGATTATGCCAGTGCCAGTTTTTGTCTTTGACGGTTGCGTAAAGACTCTCTAAAGAATCCTCTGCCGGCATACTCTTACCTAGCAACGCCTCCGAAACAAAGCCTGCAAGTTTCTTGTAACCCAACGCGTTGAGGTGTATCCCATTGAGCGTGTATCGCTTTACACTTGTTTGAAACAATCGTTTTGTTGGAGTGTACAAATCCACAAAAGTCGCCTCTGTTTCGCTCGCCGCTTTCTGAGTGGCTTCGGTGTACGCCGCCAAGTTTTTGTTTAAGGCTACGCCATCTGAGAGGAGTGGATCCCCTGTGTTTTGAGCAGCAATCGGACTGAACAAAACAAACCGGACACTCTTGCCTGCTGCCTTTCGAAGTTTCTTATATCGATTAACAAACTTAACAAGTTCCTTTTGGTAAGCCTCAGCGCCCTCCGGACCTGCGAACGACTCGTTGTAACCGTAAAAAACAAAGACGACGTCAGGCCCGACCAGTTGCAAGTATTCCTCGTCGTTAGTGAACCCCTTACTCCGAGGTTTTTGATTGACCATGTCACCCGAAAAACTCATATTTCGGAAACTGACGTTCTTCCCCTTTAGCTGACTCTGAAGCACGGTCTCGACCCAAGGGTCGTGCTGCATTCGATCCGCTAAACCGTTGCCGTAAACCGCGACAATATCATTTTTCTTGAATTCAAATTTTTCGTCGCTGTGCACGGTCGCTGTTACAAACACCGCTGGCAAAATGAAAACAAGAAAACGCAATAGGTTGGTTCTCAGTATTGATTTTGAAGAATAAGTCATAATTCCTGGCAAACGTTGAGATCTATTTTTCTGAATAAACTGGTAATTACACAATGACCAGTGGACAACCCAGATGAAAGGGCGCTCTCGCACCTCAGTTCTACGATGGGAATCAACCATCAGCAAAACTAAATTGACGAAAACAAAATGGACGAAAACTAAAGAGTGGCCAGCAATCAGTATTTAACGATTGCCGGTCTCTCTCGACACTTTACTTTAACAACTCTTTGCGACCCACGCCATATTTTTAAACCCGCAGCCAAACGGCCACTCCTGAACAACAAAACTTTGAATGTTTTGCTTTAATGCCAACAAATCGAATCCAAGGTTTTCTTTTGAATAATTAAGCAACGGGCAATTAGCTGAATCAAAAAGCACACATCATGAGCGGACACGGCATAGGAGCTCACGGAGTTATCGCACAGGCCGCCTAGGCAATCCCGAGACTGTTAAAAAAAACACTCAACTGTTAGCTCACCGAACCAAAACCGAGGGCCAATCGTTCGGCAGACTGGTTCACCAAGCAACAGAAGAACAATTACGTTTGAGGGAGGCCGATAGTTTGAGAGAGGCCGATACTGAGGCGCAGTAAGCGTGGCAAGTTTAATGCACTTAGCAATTGAAAGAAAAAGCGGACGGAGAGGGATTCGAACCCCCGGACGCGTTACCACGTCGCCGGTTTTCAAAACCGGTGCCTTCGACCAGACTCAGCCATCCGTCCGAATTTCTTAAATCGCACTGACTCGGTCAGCTGAAAGCGGCCAATCGTCAACTGCGATGCATCAATGATAGCAATTTACGGGCTTTCGTGAAAGGGCATCACAACCCCAAATTACCAACAGAAATCCTTAAATTAAGGCGGCGGAAGATTGCTGTACTTTAGAACTAGAACTCACCGACAATCTCACCTCCGCTGACGGTGCCAAGGCTTCGCCAGACCTCCAATTCGATTTTGTCTGAGACGGTACGCGTTGCACCATCCATCAGTCCAACATTGACCAGGCCACCCGAGTGATAACTCCGCGAGGTAACAGCCGCATAGCTGGCTTGATCGCTGCGTTTCCCCTCTTGCACTGAATTAAAATCAATGTCGTAGGTTCTGCCCTGATGCTGATAAAGCACTTTTGTGTTGGGTGTGAATGCGGTCGTAAAACCAGAGTGATGCACTCTGCCATCGCACCACTCCGTGTGCCCCGTATTGCTCTGCAGGCCAATTCCTAGCTTCAACTGCCCGGTGAATCCGGAAAAAGCATTCGAAGTATCCGGCGGTTCAGGACCTGGGTCTTGGGTATTTCGAATGTAAGGGGTGTAGGCCTTTACCTCGGCAATGCAAAGCGTCTGGCTCGCGCCATCTGTAACCCCGCCAAAACGAGTCTTACTATTGACATAAAACACTCCATCACCTCGCCGCCCATTAACGGGATCGTAAACCAACCATGTGCCGAAATTAAATCCATAATTTTGTGGGTAAACTTTCGGGTTACCCAAGGAATCAGTCCTGACGCGGTCGTTGACTTCACTTGCGCATTGATACATCGGAATTCTTAGCATTGGCACACCGGTATCCAGCTGGGCGTCCCAAGCGATATTGAGATCAACAGCCTTGTACGAATTGCTTTGCTCGCAAAAAGGTAGCAATCTTCCGTGAACCGACCAAGACCCGTTATTTCCAGACAACACACTACCGGATTCTATTTCAAAACTTGGTGGAAAGTGCTGAAAAGCAGACTCAAAATTGTGAGCGGCGAGAACAACCTGACGAACATTGTTGAGGCATGCGGTTCGACGAGCAGCTTCCCGCACCATTTGAACCGCTGGCAGCAACATCCCAATTAGAATGCCGATAATCGCGATCACAACCAGTAATTCAACGAGCGTAAAACCGCGTTTGGGATAGCTTACGATTTGCATATAAAATTTAGTAACTCGCCACAATTGTGATCAGATAAAATGTTGAGACAAAATGTTGAGTATGGGCAATGAAGTCCGATTTGGCTGCGGAAGGAATTATTACATTCCTTACCCAAAAAACAAACCGTATTTAATCAACACGTTTAGACACGGCTCTAAACACCACCACTCTTTTAGCGGGCAGAAATGGCGTCTCTTGTCGTCGTCAAATTGGCCCGACTCATTCATGGCTACGATGATTTTGCTTCCGGATCGAATTATAGCGTCTTACACAGCAAGCCACATTCTTGAGCTCCATTAGTGCCTTAAAAACGTCCTCTCGTTTTGCCCCGCACGTCCCCAAGCGCTCAACCGCACCACGGATCCCCCAGCCCGAGCCCCCCAAAAGGGAGGTCTTGTTTTTAGCCCCCCCAAAAAGAACGTTACCAGACAAAAAAACCAATTGGCTGCCGCTAAACAATCCAGAACACTGACAAGGGTCGCAATTCCACCCATAAAGATCACCATTGTTGATATAAATATCCTCGTTGCGGAATTCCGATAGCCTCGCTGCTAAATTAGATTAGATTCATGACAAAGAATCTTTTTTAAATGTGACGATTCCTTAATTATTTTTACTTCCATCCCTCGCTGCCAACTGTTCATGCCTGGCAGCACGACGCTCGATCTCAGAAAAGGAGAAGCAAGGTGAGAAAAACCAAAAGAGGTTTTACACTCGTTGAGTTGTTAGTAGTCATCGCGATTATTGGAATTTTAATCGGGATGCTACTACCTGCGGTTCAACAAGTCAGAGAAGCCGCCCGCCGCATTTCATGCGCGAACAATCTTAAAAACGTTATGCTCGCAATGCATAACTACGAAAGTGCTTACAAGTACTTTCCCATGGGTGCCGAAGCTGAATTTGGAACCATGCTTCCCAACACAAACCTCTACATGAGTGCGTTCGCTTCAACACTGCCATTTATCGAACAAGAAAACCTGCAGAACCTGATCGATTTCACACGTCCTTGGGAACAGCAAACTGCGCAGGTCGCGAGCACACCTGTTAATTCATTTTTCTGCCCTTCGAATGTTGGTGACAGTCCGGTCAAAGATCCTGAGTTTGGCTACCTTGCCCAAGCACTGGGACTTCCGATCGGCGACACCTACGGTGTCACCACATACGTCCTTTCTCGTGGATCAGGTTACAAATGGTGTAACCAACCGTATTCGCTCCAAGGAAAAGGGATGTTTGACATCGGTATGAAAGTTCGATTCAGCGACATCACCGATGGCTCGAGTAACACTATCGGCATCGGAGAGGGAGCGACCGGAAAAGATTGGAAAGTTTCCGTCGGACAAGGCAGTGAGGGTCCACCGGCAATGGATGCATTCGGCGGAGAAGTTGCTGCGATGCAACCTTGGCTTGTTCCCCAACCGAACAGCACGATCTTTCAGTCTCAAGGGCTTTCACCGCGAACCAGTATTTTCGCGTCCACGGCTGATTACCTAAACAAAAATCCAGTTACCGAATCTTTGATTGATGATTCTAGTTTCGCAGGTACTGCTGGCGGCACCGCTAACGATAATGATTCGACAAGCAACTTCCGAAGCAACCATCCTGGAGGTTCAAACTTTGCCCTCGGTGACGGTTCGGTTCAGTTTCTCGCGAACCCTTCGATTGAAGTCTACCAGGCCATTTCTACTATTCAGGGCCGAGAAGTATTTGAGTTGGAATAATTTTTCAGTTTGGCGTTTACAGCCAAGTGAAATCCAACAACATCGTTATTAGAATTCACCTAAGTTGGCCGTTGAATCGATTTAGATTTGACGGCCAACCGAGTGAATCAAACACAGAGAGTTCTCCTAGGCGTTGCTTCGCCTCCGTTGGTTCTCTACATTGCGAATTGCCTTCAATAACACAGGACGATCGAATTGAACGCGGCTGCAACGTCAGAAACTCAAGTGGAATTAGATTCCACCATTCTAAAGCTGAAACAAGGCGCTCAGGATCTAAAGGCGATGTCGTTAAAACAGCGTCGTCAGCTAATTGATGCCTGCGCAGCCAATATTCCTGATTTCGCTCAACAATGGGTCGAGGTGGCCTGCAATGCGAAACAAGTTTCACTAACGCAACCCGCCGCTGCCGAAGAAATCCTCGCTGGACCTGCCACCTTACTTAGATACCTACGACTGCTGTCTCGCTTATTTCAAGATGTCGAGCAGGCGGGCACACCCCAACTTCCGGGCTCGCCCCGTTGCAACCAGATTGGCCGGACCTGCGTTCCGATCCTGCCCGTGAGAAGTTTATTCGATCCATTAATTTTCCGAGGGCTTTCCGCCGAAGTCTGGCTGAACCCTGAGCACGATGAACACGATCTTTTTGCCGAACTCCCTTCCGATCAAAATACTCTGGGTAATGGAAAAATTGCAGGCGTTTTGGGAGCTGGGAATGTCAGCGCGATTCCGGCTACCGACATGCTTTATAAAATCTTTCACGATGGCGAGGTCGTTCTCCTAAAACTTAATCCCGTTAACGAATATCTTTACTCTACATTCACCTCAGTCTTTGCCCCGTTAATAGAAAAACAATTGCTCCAAATTTTACGCGGCGGCAATGAAGTCGGAAAAGCAATCGTCAGCCATCCAGAAATCAACTCACTCCATGTTACCGGATCGCATCATACGCATGATGCCATTGTTTGGGGGGGGAACGCGGATGAACGAGCCAATCGCATGGCCAATAACGATCCCCTCGTTAACAAACCAATTACGAGTGAACTTGGAAATGTCACCCCGTGGATTGTTGTCCCCGGTAAATACACAAATCGCCAACTCCAATCTCAAGCCGAACACGTTGCTGCCTCCATCGTAAACAACGCATCCTTCAATTGCGTTGCCACCAAAATGATTGTGACCAGTAGCGATTGGCCGCAGCGCTCTGATTTCTTGGCCCGAGTCGAGACGCTGTTAAAAAACATTCCTCCACGGCACGCTTACTACCCCGGAGCCCGGGAACGATTTGAACGCGCCAATGCCGGTCGCGAGATAGCGATTTCATCCCCCGCACTTCCGTGGACGTTAATTCAAAACACCGACCCCAAATCTACAGCTCACCTTTTCCAAGAGGAATCGTTTGTCTGCGTGTGTGCCGAGACAATGCTTCCCGGCAGCGATCCGGTCGAATTCCTTAACGCTGCTGTGGAATTCGTCAACGATAAACTCTTTGGAACCCTATGTGCGACAATCACAGCACCAAATTCCTTTGAAAACCAAGAAACATTGGCTCTGGAAAAAGCTATTTCAAAATTGCGTTACGGCTCGGTGTGCGTCAACCAGTGGGCAGGAGTTGTTTACGGACTGATGACACCCCCTTGGGGCGGACACCCAAGTTCTGACTTGAAATCACCTCAGAGCGGGATTGGGCACGTCCACAATACATTCTGTTTGAAAAACTTTGAGAAAACTGTACTTCGCGGACATCTCTGCAGCCAACCTAAACCGGTTTGGTTTCATTCTCATAAGACAGCCACTCAAGTTGGCTGGTCATTACTGAAACTTTACGATAAACCATCAATCACACGCTTGCCTCGCCTGTTCTTTCACGCACTGCGTGGCTAGCAGGATTAGCAAAACACAAGAGTTGCACTCAGCATCCGGTGCCAAAAAATGCTCAGGAAAAAGAAAATGAAAAACCTATTAACTGCGATCATTTTGGTCGCCACACTAATTGTCGGCGGCTGTGAAAAACCTTCTTCACCTCCGACAGCGCAACCAACAAAAAATGAAACAACCGATGCCCCCGGCACTGCGACTATCGTAATCACGCCAGGTGCAGACGCCCAAACGACAGCCCAAGAAGCATTTATTCTTGCCGAACCGGGCGATGTCATTGAATTCGCCGAGGGTAAATTTGAGTTTGATAGTACGCTTTCATTGGATGGAGTTGCAGATGTGACCATCCGCGGAAAAGGAATGGAAAAAACAATTCTTAACTTTGCCAAATTCAAAGATGGCAAAGGGGGCGAAGGGGTCAAAGTCAAAGCCGACCGGTTTACGATTGAGGATCTAACAATCGAAGATACGCCTGGCGACGCAATAAAACTTCAGGATTGCAACGGACTCACGATGCGACGCATTCGCACCTGGTGGACGAACGGGCCGTCTTCAGAAAATGGTGCTTACGGTTTATACCCGGTACTCTCGAACGACGTCCTTATTGAAAATTGTGTCGCCAACTGCGCTTCTGACGCAGGCATCTACGTCGGGCAATCCAAACAGGTCATCGTTCGAAATTGCGTGACGGAAGAGAATGTCGCTGGAATTGAAATCGAAAATTGCATCGGTGCCGATGTCTATGACAACGTAAGCAAAAATAACACAGGTGGTATTTTGGTCTTCTCATTACCGGGACTAACCATCAAAAACGGTACCGACTGTCGTGTTTTCAACAACACAATCACTGCCAACAACCATGAAAATTTTGCGAAAGAGGGAGCGATGGTCGCGACGGTACCGTCAGGAACTGGATTAATGATCATGGCGAACGATCGCGTCGAAGCAACTGGAAACACTTTCGATGGTAACGCCGGAGCAGGATGTTTAATTGTGAGCTTCCTGACGACACAGCGGCAGTTCGACGATGCCCAGTATGACCCTTATCCGGAAGCAATCTCAGTCAAAAACAATACCTTTAAAAATGGCGGTTCGAACGCTCAAGGAGAGCAGTTTAAAATGTTCACCGAGGCAACAGGGCAGAACCTACCAGACATTGTTTATGACGGCATTTTAAATCAAACAAAGCTGGTGGATGGAAAGTTACCCGCCGAACTTGGTGTTTCCATTATCGACAATGGCAAGGCAACTTTTGTCAATCTTGACCTGGGGACGCTCTTTGCCGGCAAACAACCCAACATGACAACCGACATCACAGGGTTCACCAACCCGTTACCCCCAGTCAAAACGGTCACGATTAAAGGCGTAAAATAGGGAGTTTGCAAGCTTGGTCTTGAATTCAACCGCATCCGACTGATAATTGAGAACTGTGCTTAAACTTCACTCACAACCGTCGAGTCAGATCTCGGAATCCAATTGGATTCCGATTGCACTGCTGCTGGTAGTTACCCTGTTCGGGTGTGAACAGAAGGGTACTGGGGTCGCCCCTTCTCCCGACGGCACAACTCAAGGTACAGCGTCAGAGCTTTCGAAAAGTCGTCTGAGTAAGTATCCTTCCAAGCTTTCAGACTACGGTATCTTTCAGATGCCAATGGAAGAACTGAGGCCTGCCAGTGAAGTTATTGAATACGATCTGAATACACCGCTCTTCAGCGACTACTCTCAAAAACAGCGACTGATCAAGTTACCACCGGGTACGCAAATCAACTACAAACCAAGCGGCCCCCTCGACTTTCCCGTCGGAACCGTAATTGCGAAGACGTTTTATTACGCCCGCGATCTAACTGATGCTTCGTCGTCTCGACAACTTGTCGAAACCAGAATTATGGAGCATCGACCGGAAGGATGGGTAGGCATTCCGTATCTATGGAATTCAGAGCAAACAGATGCAGACCTCGCCATTATCGGAGCAACTGTCGATGTCTCCTGGATTCACAGCGATGGAAAGTCCCGTTCCAATTCACATTTGGTGCCCAATCTAAATGACTGCAAACGCTGCCACACGGATACGGAGATGCATCCCCTTGGCCCCAAAGCGGCAAATTTAAACCGCGACCTTGCAGTTCGGGGTAGCCAGAAGAATCAACTGGAACACTGGGAAAACATCGGACTAATTGACGGACTTCCCGAACTATCTGAAATTTCCAAGCTTGCCGTCTGGAATGATGAGTCGACTGGTTCAGTCGATCATCGGGCCCGATCCTACCTCGAAGTCAATTGTGCCCACTGCCACAACCCAGTCGGGCCGGCCAGAAACTCGGGACTCCACCTGAACATAGAAGAGACAAATCCCTATCACCTGGGCACCTTTAAAATTCCGGTGGCTGCCGGAAAAGGAACGGGAGGCAGGTTATACGGAATCGTACCAGGCAAACCGGACGAATCCATTCTTGAATACCGAATGCGGACGACGAACTCAGGAGAGATCATGCCTGAATTCGGAAAATCGCTGGTTCACGATGAAGGCCTCGCGCTTATTCGGACTTGGATCAAAGAGATGCAAGCTGACTGATCACTCGCTCATAAGAAATTAGCAGGCAATTAGTTTCAGCCTACCTGACGCAATGTTTCCGAAGGCAACTCACCAAATTGAGTCTTATACGATTGCGAAAAATCACCAAAGTGAAAGAACCCAAACTGGCACGCTACCGACGTCACCGTCGTTTCCTCTGATCGACATTGCTTGAGCTTGTGCCGGACCTGATGTAATCGGTGACGTTTTAGATAGTTCATCGGCGAGATACCAAGACATTTTTTAAAAGCATACTGCAACGTCCGCTCACTGACCTGGGTTGCTTCACAAAGGTCAACCATCCTCAAATGCTCTTCGGGTCGCGCCTTGGAATAATCCTCAGCGACGCGAACGAGCGCTCGTGATTTCGCTAACCCCTTTGGCTTTTCCGAAACTTCAGTTTCAGGATGCTCTTCCATAATGGAACGGCGAAGCGAGTAGGCGACCAGCATTAGCGCGCGATCACGCAATGCTTCTTGAATTTTCAACCTCTGCTCACCCTCTAATCCGTGAGAATTAAATTGATGAATAAAATCTGGCCAACTCGCTACCCAATAACTCGACTCTAAATCGATCATAGCGCTGCGAAGAGTCGAACTCTGTACGAGCGATTCACCGAATAGAGTCTGGTAGTACGGCTCAAGTTGCTCGGGAGGAACAAAGATCGAACTGGACGAAAATGCACCGTCACTAATACAGCTATCAAAATCAAAAGTTGGAGGCATGACAAACACGCGACGGGCATCAATTCGCTCGCCAGCAAAATGCCCTCCGTGCGCTGTATCGAACAACGTAGCGACGTACCGGAGAGCCGGCAGCCGCGATCGAACCACAATCGACTGATTAACAAATAAACTCAGTAATTTGATTCCATCCAATTCAATGACAGTTTGCGTACTCCGAAACTCCGCTCCCGTTAGCTGAACCAACTCTAACGATGTCCCAAACAACGAACCGTCCCAATCGGAAGGGTCCGTAAAAATTTGTGTCATCGTTTGAATTTTCATGCTATCACCATACGGTAAGGCTTTGATCATGCCCGTTTCACAGGATAACGGATTCGAAATGGTTTTTCCTTATTTCCAGCAAAAAAACACTACAAATTTCAAATTCCAGACCGAACGCAGCAATCAAGCAAAGTCCCGCAGATTTGCCGCAATTCCCTCAGCCATCTCAAAACCTCCGCGACGTCGACAAACATTCGACAACGCCCAATATCCAACAGTCACAGATCTGAAGTCTGCCAATGTCGCTTGAGAAAAACTTGGACTCGCCCTACATTGTCATTCACTATTTTAATTTGCGAAGCCAAACAAACTGCTGAATAAATGAATAAAACAGGCGTAGCGATTGTCGGATTGGGGACAGTCGGGCAGGGCGTAGCTCAATTACTACTCGACCACGGGGATCGAACCGCTCGTCACGCAGGACGCACGTTGTGGCTCAGTCATGTGGTTGTGCAAGACATTCACAAACCGCGAGATGTTGATCTTCCTGCGGGCATTCTTACAGATGATCTCGATAAGGTGATCAACGACGATTCAGTCAAGGTTGTCGCACAGCTCGTTGGTGGCATTGAACCGGCTCGGTCCATCATCTTGAAGCTACTCGAAAGTGGAAAAGACGTAGTCACTGCTAACAAAGCATTATTGGCAGAACACGGGCCGGAAATTTTTGATCGCGCACGGCAATTAGGACGCTCAGTTGCCTTTGAAGCTTCCGCTGCGGGCGGAATTCCTATTATCACCAATGTAAGCCAATGCTTATCCGCCAACCAAATTGAATCACTCCATGCGATTCTCAATGGAACGAGTAATTTTATTCTTTCCCAGATGGACAGCGAAGGTGGAGACTATCAAACAGCTCTGGCCCTGGCCCAACAACAGGGATTGGCCGAAGCAGATCCCGCCATGGATGTCGATGGCACAGATGCTGCCCAAAAACTTGCGATCCTGGCTCACCTTTGCTTTGGAGCCCGTGTTCATTGGTCCGATATTCCTCGACGGGGAATCGACTCAATCGATGATCGTGATTTGACATTTTCAAAACATCTTGGTTATCGAATCAAACTAATCGCGTTCGCCAAACTAGCTGGAGACGGTATTCAATTGATGGTGTCGCCAATGTTGGTGAAAACTGGAAAGCCGCTCGCCGAGGTTCAAGCGAATTTCAACGCCGTTAGCGTCGTTGGAGATGCAGTCGGTCCGGTATTTTTTCATGGCCAGGGTGCCGGACAAATGCCAACCGCATCAGCGGTCGTAGCTGACATGATTGATACTGCTGTGGGACGCACGGCGATTACATTTAAAACCCTCGAATTATGGGCAGACGGCCATAAACGAGTCGATTTCGCCGAACCTGGCGATCTCGAAGGCCGGTATTACATGAGATTCGATGTCGTTGATCAACCGGGGGTCATGGGTCAAATCACAGGCCGGTTGGGGCAACATGGAATCTCAATTGCGTCAGTTTATCAGCACGAAACCCAAAACGAGCGTGAACGAACCGTCCCGATCGTGATTATGACGCATGCCGCCAAGGAATCATCAGCTCGTGCAGCAATGAAGCAAATTGCCGACATGCCTACCGTTGCCGAATCTCCGGAACGTTTTAGAATTCTGAGCTGAGACTCTCTTGTGAAGCTCACGTCGATTTAATAAGTGGCGGCCATGATGCTGATTCATTGTGGCTTTACTCTCACACAAAGATCACAAAACCAATTATGAAATACGTCATCATTATTCCTGATGGATGCGCAGACGAATCTCAAACAGAGCTCGATGGAAAAACACCACTCGAAGCAGCAGCGACTCCTGCAATGGACAAGATTGCCGCCAGCGGGATTGTAGGTTCGGCCAATCACACGCCCGCCCATCTGCCCGCCGGCAGCAGTGTCGCTAACATGAGCCTGCTCGGCTACGACCCCATCAAGAATTATACCGGCCGAGCACCACTGGAAGCGGCGGCACAGGGTATTGAACTGGGCGAACATGACTGGTGCATTCGCTGCAACCTCGTCACGGTTACCGACCAAACAATGACGAGCTTTACAGCCGGCCATATTTCATCCCAAGATGCGAAAGAACTTTTAAAAACAGCTCAGGAGAATTGCACCAATTCCCAACTGGAATTTATTCCCGGTGTTAGCTACCGAAACTTGCTAATGTTTCGGGGCACACCCGATTCTCCAGCTCCCTTTTCCAATGAGACCAGAGCGACACCTCCACATGACCTATCCGATAAATCAGTGGCGGAAGATTTCCCGCGAGGACCGGGCAGCAATCTGCTTTGTGATTTAATGAATCAAAGTACAGACTGGTTTTCTGAACACACCGTGAACAATACCCGCCAAAGTAACGACCAACTCACAGCCACCAATATTTGGCTATGGGGATTAGGTCAACGGCCAAACTTGACTTCGTTCAGTCAGCTTCATGGGCTCAACGGCGCAATGATAACCGCAGTTGATTTACTTCGCGGCCTCGCCGCCTTGATTGGCTGGGATCGTATCGAGGTTCCTGGAGCCACGGGTTACACTGATACCGACTACGCAGCCAAAGGGAAATTTGCAATCGACGCACTAGAAAAATATGATCTGGTTTGCGTCCACGTAGAAGCTCCCGACGAATCTTCTCACGAGGGTGACCTCAATAAAAAAATCACGTCGCTCGAAGAAATCGATAACAAAATAGTTGGGCCCGTCCTCGAACATCTTCAAGCAAGTGGCGAGGAATTCAGAATCCTCGTAACACCTGACCATCCAACTTACCTCAGTACAAAAACACATACCCACGGCAACGTTCCGTTCACAATTTGTGGAACAGGTATTTCAGCCGATCAATTTGAAAACTACAACGAATCCAATGCGGAAGCCAGCCAAATAGAAATGCTCAATGGCTGGGAATTGATGCCATTTTTCCTAAAATAGTGCGTTTTACGCATCGTCTCAATTACGACAATTCGATTTTCAGGATCAGGTTAAGATGAAGAAATCAGGTACCGTTGCAGTTCTCCCCGGGGATGGAATTGGTCATGAAGTCACTCAACAGGCCATTCGCGTTCTTGAAAAACTAAATTCAGATTTCTCAACCGGTTTAGAATGCACCACCGCTCCCGTCGGCGGCACTGCTTATGACTTACACGGGCATCCCTTGCCACCTGCAACACTGGCACTGGCACGTCAATCCGACGCGGTACTACTAGGTGCCGTTGGTGGCCCGCAATGGGAAAAGATTGCCCGAGAGCACCGCCCTGAACGAGCTCTGCTATCCCTAAGAAGCGAACTCGAATTATTCTCCAACCTTCGACCAGCTCTACTATTTCCGGAGTTAGCATCCGCATCGACCCTCAAACCCGAAGTGGTTTCAGGCCTCGACATAATGATCGTTCGCGAACTGACCGGGGGAATTTACTTCGGCGAACCCCGGGCAATGACAACCGATGAGAATGGTATCCGCATTGGATATAACACCATGGTTTACCGTGAGCCGGAAATTCGCCGGATTGCTCACTCTGCCTTTCAAGTTGCTCAGAAACGCGACAAACGTGTTTGCAGCGTCGATAAAGCTAACGTGATGGAAGTCTCTGAACTGTGGAGAGAGGTCGTTACTGACGTCAGCAGTAGCTATCCAGAAGTTGAACTTTCTCACATGTACATTGACAATGCCTGCATGCAACTGGTTCGCGCTCCAAAACAGTTCGATGTAATTGTGACCACGAACCTCTTTGGAGATATCCTTTCCGACGCTGCCTCAATGTTAACCGGTTCGATTGGAATGCTGCCCTCAGCTTCCTTGGACTCAAACAACAAAGGCATGTACGAACCGGTTCATGGTTCCGCCCCTGACATCGCTGGGCAAAACATAGCCAATCCTCTAGCGACAATTCTATCTGTAGCCATGATGCTGAGAACGACTTTTGAGAATAGTGTCGATGCGCAACGAATCGAGGACGCAGTCAAAAACGTATTATCAAGTGGGTTAAGAACTGCAGACATCGCTCGCAAGGGAGAGAACGTCATCGGCACTTCAGAGATGGGCGATGCGGTGGTTGCCGGCATTAAATAAACGTGGCCCGAGAGACAGACTCAATCCACGTTTGATTATTTGTTTAAAAAAATCGCACTCTGCACAACGTGCTTGATCAAATCACGAACGCCCCCCTGCGATTCCCCTAGATCGGTTACAATTCGATCGATCTCCCCCCGGTCAACAGGCTCCATAAACCTACCACTGGAATAACTCAACAGTTTCTCGGTAAGGCAGCGGGTTACATCCTCCTCCCGTGTCAGCAGCATTTGCTTGAACTCAACAATATCTTTTACCAATGTCCCGTTCGCCATCGTCGCCGAGGCATCAATTAGATCTTTGGATCTTGGATACTTATCTCGCCAGCGTCCAACTTGATCGAAGTTTTCAAACGCAAACCCCATTGGATCAATTTTCCGGTGGCAACCATTGCACGCTTCATGCTTGCGATGCAACAACAATTGTTCACGAATGGTCTCCGCTCCCCGCGTGTCCGTGGGGAGCGGTTCTACATCGGGCGGTGGAGGGGAGGGCGGCGAACCAAGGACGTTTTCCAGCACCCAAACCCCGCGCACAACCGGCGAGGTATCAACCCCATTGGCGGTCGCAGTCATTACTCCCGGCAGGATAAAAATCCCACCCAACCGTGGATCGCTTACCTCTATTTTCCGCAATTCACTCCCCCGAATATCCTCACGACGGTAAATCCATTTACCCAGAACCTCATTCATGTAGGTATATCTTGAGTCAATCAATTGACTGACCGGAGCGTTATCTATTACTGCGTCCGAAAAATACCGAGAGACCTGTTCGATCATCAACTGCTCGACATTCAAGTTTCGATAGAATTGCTCCGATGGCGGCATCTTCCCAAGCTTATCCAACCGCAACCACATGGCTGAAAAGTTCTGCACAAATGATTTTGCCTTTTCATCATCTAGCATGCGGTCAACCTGCTGCGCCAATACCCGAGGGTCGCTGAGCAAACCCTTGCTCGCCAACTCAAAAAGTACTTCATCCGGCATAGAAGACCATAAAAAATAGCTTAATCGAGTTGCAATTTCATACGAATCGAGAGCACCTGAACCCTCGCTGCGATAAAGAAATTGAGGTGAACACAGAATCGCAAGGTAGCCATCCTGCAAAGCCCCGACCACTCCGTTCGATTGTGAGTGCGCACTTCCACCGCTTTTCGAACTTTGGCTATCAAACGACAAGGGAGTCGGCGACACGCCTGGACCTGACCATCTCGCCCGAAAACGATTGGGAGAACCAAAAGCAAAATACTCAACGCGGAGATCATGCGTGCCTCGCTCCAACTGCACGCGTCCAATTTTCGGTGTGGCTCCATGTAAACCATCATGCTCAACCACCTTTTTTTTATCGACAAGAATTCGAGCACCATCGTCCGATGCCATCTCAAACGAGTACTCACCAGATTCAGGAACCTTTACCTTCCCTTCAACTACGAGCCCAAAATAATCTTTCGTTTGAGACACATTGAGATCGATCAGTCCGCTCGCGAACACTCCCTCCGCGACCGGTTTAAGGGCATCAAAATCTGGCAACTTGCTCCACCGCCCCTGATATAGCCGGTATTTTAAATCCTCAATCGCTCCACCCTGGTTTTCCTCAATCGCCTTCAAAACTAATTCTACATAAGGCTTCATTTCCTTTTTTGATACTGGCCGCCGAAAAGCTCGTTCAGCAAATCGCAACAGTAGGCTTTGGACTTCATCTGCATCGCCCACCCCATCTCCATAAAGCAATCGATGGCTTGGAGGAGGCCACGAATCAATCAAAGGCACCAACGTCACGCTATGAATCTTAACCCAAGGCCCCAAGTAATTCTCCAACAGAGCCTCTTCCATCGCCCGAGTTCGGTTACGACGTGCGTCATCGAATTCAACTTTGTCGGAAAACTGCGATTGTTTCAGAGGTTCCAAATAATGACTTGGCAAGTACGTTTTAACCAACCGCTCTGTTTGCAATTCCCGAGACGTAGGACCATTTTGCCACGTCAGCTGGGGAGCCCAGTCTCCATCAATCCAGGACTCACAGGAAAACTTGTGAATGCGACCATCGGCAGGAATCTTCCAGTTTGCGATTGGAATCTGGTTGCGCCCTTTGGCAAGCTCCACGCTCACTCGAAAAGGCACATCCTGCTGAGTTGGAATCAGCTCTCTCCACGGATGGTGCTGGTTCTCCGCAGAAATCTCAACTACGATTCGATAACGAGCGGAAACCCCAACTCGACTTAATCCGTCGACCCTCAATGAGGCACCTCGAAAAAGTGAATCAAATTGCAAGTTGTTCTCGCCAGCAATCCGCTCCAGTCCCCCGGCACCTCGCTTGTAAAGCGGAGCACCAAACCGCTTTGGTTTAACGTTTGGCTTTATTCCCAGATGGGTTGCTGCGGCGATCGACTCGTCCGCCGCTCCGTAGATTAGGTTCAGCAAAAAGTCCGACATTACCAGCTTCTCGCCGATATTGGCGGAACCATCTTCGCCTTCGTCCGCTGGAAAAAAACGAACTGGATCGTCAGCCGTGTGCTCGACTCGGCCATTTCCGTTGTTGTCGTAAAGCCTCGTATTCGCAACTCCAGGTCGGTACATCAGACCATCGAGATAAAGCAAATCACGAAACGTGTTCCGCAATTCATGACGATTTAGCCTTCGCAAAACTGCCTTCCCATCCGTGCTCCGCTGAGCAGCATAAGCTGACTTAAGCTCGATACTCAACCGTTCGATAAACTGCGTCGTCGCCTCGCGAGATGGCTGAGGACTATCGACTGGTGGCATTTCACCAAGATTCAATTGATCAAGAATTCCCTGCCAGATAACAAGGTTTTCGACATTCGAAAAATCGTCCCCAAGATTATCAAACCTCTGGTCGTTTTCCTGACGCTTTGCACCGTGGCAAGCGAGGCAATTTTGATTCAAGAACTCCTGCAAGTCATCGTTGGATGCAACGACCGAGGTCCCACCGAAAATCACTATTGCAATTGAAACTATTGCAATTGAACCTATTAGGTTTCTCACAATCACTAACTCCAACCAAGTCCGGTTAGCGTGCCACTGCTCGTTCCAAAACGATCGGCTTCCACGCCATGGTTCTGCAAAATAGATAACAGCAGATTAGCCGCAGGTGTTCGCCCCATGACTTCAGAGAACACCTTGTGCTGTCCATGATGATAACCACCGCCTGCCAACAGCAGGGGTAGATTTTTAGTTTGATGCGTTCCCGTGGCCATCCCGCAACCAAACAAAATTGTTGTATGATCCAACAGCGTCCCACCGTTAATTACATCAGTCTGCTGTTTCAAGCGAGCAATCAAGTAGGCCATCATCTCAATCTGATAACCCTCAATCTTTTTAAGCGCGGCCACCGGTTCTGGCCTCTCTCCATGATGAGAAAAATTGTGATAACCACCGCTCAACCCAAAATCACCGTTGGCAAAACCACTAACGCAAGTCACGACGCGAGTAGAGTCCGTCTGAAGTGCTAAAACGATCATTTCAATGGTGGCTTTTAATCGTTCCGGCGTTCCGCCTGTTAGTTGCGGCTCCAAAACATCAGTTTTTGGCCTGGGTCGGTCAATCCATGGCTCCTGCTGAACAATTTTCTTTTCTAAGGAACGGACTGAACCGAGGTACTCATCCAACTTTCGCTGGTCCTGCTTTCCTAGTCGCTGTTGAAGCGATTTTGCCTGCCCCCTGACTACATCTAAAACACTATTCTGACGTTTCAATCGATCTAAAGCTGTTGCTTTTCTTTCTGTAGATTCGTCAAGAAACATTTGGCGATAAGCGGTTCGCATATCAATGGTTGGGACTTGGACACCAGCACGAGTAAAGCTGATTAAATTTTGTTCGTTACAACCGATCGTCATAGAAGGAAATCGCGTGGCTGTGCCATTGAATTCGGCAAGTCTCTGATCCAAGCTGAGATTGCCTTCCGGATAGCCGTGAGCCAACGCTGGCCGCACTCCGCTTAACAACACAGGCACACCAGCGTGTCCTCCAGTGTTTCCATGATCCAAGTTTGAAAAGATGGTCAGTTGCTTTCGATGCTGCTCAAGTGACTGCAAGGTTTCTGGCATTTCATAGCCAGCTCCAACTTGATCGGCTGTTGGAAAAAATCCATTGCGATACATCCCGTAATTATTTGACAGACAAACGAATCGCTTTACCCGACGCTTCTCGACGCCTGAAGCGTGACAATCCGGAACCATCGCTTCGAGCATCGGCAAGGCGAGCGCGACTCCGGCTCCTTTTAAAAAGCTTCGCCGTTTCAGTGGCTTCCCCATCCCCAACTCCTTTAGCAACAACATGCCAGCGATTGGTTAACATGACAATTGGCGAACACACATCAACAGTGCATGCCTCCTATCAAAACAGCTTTGGTTTCCAAGCCTCTCTCAACAAACTACAATTGTAACGTGAACCACAGCGGCCTGCGAATCAACTTGCCCAAAGGCAACGCTTTCGAACTCAGAACCATTACCTTAAACTCGATCCGTGAATACCTAGTTTTGAAGAACCATTCTCTCGCCTGATGCCACTGGTGCTGAACCACAACTACCATTAAGAATTCAACAGAAAAAAGGCTATGAGTCTCGCGATGATGACTAAAAAAACCACTTGTTGTGGCGTTGCTATAACCCCCATCTCGTTTAACGCAGCAAGCATTCTGTTTGCGTTTGCGTCCTACTGCCTACTTGGTGTGGCAAACCTGGATGCACAGCAACCAACCACCTCCAAAGACGCCCCACCTAATATCGTGCTAATCATGGCAGACGATTTGGGCTGGAAAGACCTGCATTGCTACGGCAACAAGAATCTCGAGACTCCAAATTTAGATCGCCTTGCCAAACAAGGCATGTTGTTTACCAATGCCTATTCCGCTTCCCCGGTTTGCACTCCGACCCGAGCCGCAATGATGACTGGCGAGTCTCCAGCTCGGCTCAACATCACGAACCATGCTCCGGGACACCCACCGGGCTACCAAAAGCCGGGAACAAAAATCAAAACAGCACCTTGGCAACGCCACCTACCTCTTGATCGAGTCACGCTTGCCGAACAGTTGAAAGCCAACGGATACGCAACCGGGTTTGTCGGCAAGTGGCACCTTTCTCACCAAAACAAAAAATCTAACGGGCCGACAGAGCCTGAATTGCGCGCGGAACATCAGGGATTTGACATTAATATTGGAGGTTGTTCATTCGGCGGCCCTCCCAGCTATTTTGAACCTTACCGCATCCCCAACATTTCGCCCAGCGATCAATTCAACTACCTTCCCGAACGATGCAGCCAGGAGTGCATTAATTTTGTCGAGGAGAATCAAGACAAACCATTTTTTCTTTGTTGGTGGAATTATTCAGTCCACTACCCATTTCAGGCTCCCCAACCGCTCGTCCAAAAGTATGAAAAAAGAAAAGGGCCGGGAATTGAAAATCCAACCTACGCGGCGATGATCGAAGGAATGGATCTCTCCATCGGAAAACTACTCGCAAGCCTAGACCGGTTCGGGCTTACCGAGAACACACTTATCATTTTCACATCGGACAACGGGCCATTTGCCGCTAACGTTAAACCCCTCAGGGGTGAGAAAGGATATCTTTACGAAGGAGGTATCCGTGTCCCTGCGATTGTCAAATGGGCTGGAAAAATCAAACCGGCTTCAGTCAGCCAAACCCCCATTATCAGCATGGACTTTCACGCAACCATCCTCGACGCCGTCGGTATCGAGCCCGATCCGTCGAACCACCCCGATGGTGATTCTCTCGTCGACTTATTTACCGGCAAATCTCCGCTTGACCGCGAAGCCATCTATTTCCACTATCCAAACTATGCGTTTCACAAAAAAAATCGACCGGGAAGCGCTGTTCGATCTGGAGATTTCAAACTGATCAAATTTTACGACGATAACTCCGTCGAACTGTACAACCTCAAAGATGATCTGAGTGAAGCAAACGATTTAACGAGATCGATGCCGGAAAAAACAGTTGAGTTAAGGAACAAGCTGGAGACGTGGCTTTCCGAAACAGACGGTAAAGTCCCCGCGAATGCGAACTAGTTCAGCAACGATCCGGACTATGTGTTCCCCGACCTTTGATTGGATCGGCATAGAAAACCCAGGCTCAATTAAAGCTTCACTGGACCTTCTTTACATAGTTCCGCCAATCCAAAACTGTCGATTCGATGCCCCATTGCGTGGGAGATCGCGAGCCACAGTCTACTTGTCGTGACGTTTTTGACTTTCGCAAAACGCCCCATTTCAAAACCAAAACCACCACCAACTAGCACCATCGGCAGGTTATTGAGTGTGTGGGAATTCCCGTGCCCTAACTCATTGGTCCAAACAACCAACGTATTATCAAGCATGGACTCATTGGTTCCGGGTTCTTTTGTTGCCGCTAATTTCTTGCACAGATAGGCAAGCTGCTCACAGTACCAGGTATTGATGCGCCGCAATTTATCCTGCGTCTCCTTCTTACCGTCGGGATCATGAGAAAGCGTATGATGGCCTTCACTGACGTCGAGCCATTTCATTCTTGACTGTCCGACCGACTGCGTGTACTGCAATGTTGAAATCCGATTCAGATCATTTTCAAAACCATTCACTAACAGATCAATTTGCATTTTAGATAAAGTCGGCATGTTTTCATCAGAGTCCCCGACATTTTTAGGCAGCTCAACCGGTGCGGCTAGATAGGACGGCTCGCCTCGATTGACCAATTCCCGCTCCATCTCCCCAATATATTTTCCGTGGGCCTCGAGAAGATGCCGATCTCGCTCTGAGACCCGCGTGCCAGACGATTTCACATCCTCTTGAACCATGTTCAAGACGCTCAACAAATTTTCGCGATCCTTTACATTGCCGTACATTTTTTCGTACATCCGGTAAGGATCAGTAATGGGAGCAAGTGGCTGATTGGGTCCGGCATATACCATTCTCGTCCACGGGTCAGCTTTGTGTGGGACTCGAACACCAAATTCGAGCGTCCCAAATCGCGTACTGGTCTCTTCCTTAGCCTGCAGAAAACCTTTGATTTCTTGATCTATCGAAATGCCTTTGGCCCAACCGGCAGGTTTATCACTTCCCCCCTGAATGTTCCCCGGAAAAAGTTCATTCCCTGTCAGCAAGCAACTCATGCCTCGCATGTGATTATCGCCATCACCACGTACTTTATTGCAGACGCCATGGACGACCAGAGTTTTTTCTCTCAAATCTTCTAGCGGCTTCAGCACCTGGTCCATCTCAAAATCAGGGCCTTCTGTTTTTGGCCAGAACCCCTCTCTCACCATTCCATTGGGCGAGAACATTATCACGAGCCGCTTTTTTTTCCCTGCTTGCAAATCGGGGATCGCCCAATTGAGTCCGTGCCAACTAGAAAGACCCGGGAAAGCAAGTGCGAAAGAGCCTGCGCCTCGCAAAAACTCTCGTCTCAAAATTTTTGAACTCATTCCATCCTCACCCAAAATTCAAGGAAAACAAAATCCCCAAGTCATACAATCTCATCATGCTAACCTATTTAGCACTGACCTCGCTTTGATAATTCATCGGCACCAATGATATTTCAACCAATAATTTTTCAATATTGAAGCTGGATTCTTTGAACTTACGATGCAATTCATCAATTTGATTCTTCTCAACGGCATCAATCGATTGTTTCGTGTAGTAATTGAATAACTGGCGAATAAAGCTTTTTTGTACACGCTCGCTGCTTGCTAAAAACACAGCTAAATCGCGGGCGCCGCTAAATTCCACATCGTCGCCTTCAGGAGTCTGATAAATCGCTTTTACATCGATCGGTTTTGACTTCTCGTGAGTCCGAAATCGCCCAACCGCGTCGTAATTCTCGAGACTGAACCCAAGCGGATTAATAATCTGGTGACAACTCATGCATCCAGTCTCTTTTGTCTGATGCTCAACTCGCTCCCGAGTCGTCATCGCTGGATTAAATTCTTCGGTCAATGGTTTCACGTCGTTCGGTGGTTGGCGAAGACTGGTGCCTAGAATCTGTTTTGCGATAAACACGCCCCGATGAATCGGTGAACTATCTTTACTATAGGCAAGACCGCTCATCAAAAATGGATGGGTCACTACTCCGCTTCGGTTACCGGCAATCCCACTGACCTTGTCAAAACCGTCTCCACTGACTGGAATCCCGTAAAACTCACCAATCCTTTTGTTCACATACAGATAATCAGCCAAGAAAAGCTGGCGATAATCGGAACTATCAGTCCACACAACCTCGTTTAGGTAAAGCAAGAGACTGGTCTGCAAATCCGAGACTAACTCATCATCAAATTCAGGGTAGTTCGATTTATCTTTCGCCGAACTGGCCGCTCGCTCAGCTTTCAGCCAATCAAGAAAAAACATTTTTATCTTTTGCCTTGATCGCAAATCACGCACCATGCGTCGTGATTCCCGCTCAACAATCTTCGGATCCTCTAACTGCCCCTTGTCAGCCAACTGATAAAGTCGCTTATCGGGGAGCGAATCCCAGAGAGTTAGTGCGAGATTCCTTGCAATCTCTTCGCTACGACGACGACTTTGAATTATGGGATACAAAAACCGGGGTGACTTTAACGCTAACAGAACGACTCGTTTCACTTTATCTTTTTGACTGATCTCCTGCCCGAAATGACGATCCACAAAAAATTCTCGATCGTCTTCACTCAGGCGTGTAGCAAACGCTCGCTCAACGAACTGGTAGCAAAAATCTTGCAGCTTTACGGAGGCGTCTTTGTCATTTTCACGAGTGCCCGCCAGTTTCCACATCCTCTCGGAAACCCACTCTGCCGTTTCGATCGCCGAGTCGGTTGTGGCTCGGTCCCATTGCCCGGATACCGAAATCCCACGCTCAAAACCATAACTGGCATCATCCGGTGGAAAAACCGTGGAACAAATACAGATCTCTTTCGGAGAAACGGGAACCAAACTTGACTCAGGGATAACCTCAGCGATTCCATTGGGCCGCTTCCACAACAACCTTATTTTGGCTGGCGGTTGTGGGTATGAAAATAAATAAAGGCTTAACCCCACAGGACGCCCCCCAATCAGAAAGATCGAAGCGCGATGTTCCACAACATCATCAGACCGAACCTTTCGATCAATGAGTGGATTCTTCAGGTCATTGATCGAAAGCGAGAAACCGTTTTTTGACTCGACAACAATTTCATACATTCCAGTTTCGACCGGAATCAGTCCCCCACGCCAATAAGTGGAGAATCCTTGATTCATCAAATTAACATCTTTTTTCGGATCTTCCTTTTTCTTCAATGACGCATATTTTCCCGTCGGATCGAAATAAGGCACACCGCTTCCAAAATCGATTGTCCGATCGACTTGCGAAGACAATCGTCTTTGCTCCGTCCAATTTCGAGATGCAAAATAATTAGCCTCGAGGCCTCTTGCATCGGAAACCTTAACCTCAGAGCTAAACGAACCCAGCAAATCAACGATTGATTCACGCAATTGACGAACGGTCAAACGGGACAATTCAATTCTTGATTTATTTAATCTCTGTTGGGCCTCAGGTGAATAGAAACGATCGTAAACGAACGCGGCCACCAACTTCGCTTCGTCACCAACGCACATCTCAGGATGTTCTTCAGGCATCGTCTTGACGATAAGTTTCTCAAGCTGAGATAACGCCAAGTCTCCGCGCAACGGATCGGAAAAATGCTCCGCTGTTCCTTGGCCATTCTCTCCGTGACAGGTAGCGCATTGAGCGCGGTAAATTTCTGCACCTTGGTCATTGCCCTGAATCGAGGCTGTAAGCAATAACCAAATCGAAGAAAACAGGATCAAAGCATGAGTTTGAATTTGAAGCATCCTGATTACCATTCATCAATCAACTGTCCGAGACTGATCTCTATGATAGTTGATATTAGCCCGCCACTCAGCACCGTTTCGACCTGAAACTCCATCGATCAGAGTAAAAATTTAAAACGGGTCCAAACCTTCGCTATATCAAGGTAAAACGGCCTCACCTGAACGTTTCCCCGGCTTCGCAAACCCATAGTTCCCAATAAACGTCGGCTAACGGACAGCGACTATGTAAGCTATCCAACAGGGCGCACTAGGCACCGAATCGCGTCGTTCAAATTCACCAGTATCTTCACCATCTTCGTCTTCGGTTTCCCAATAGACGTGACTTTCTTTGAACCCAGCCTCAGCGAGCATCTCTCTCACTTCGGCAATACTCCAAAATCTCCAGTGGTACTCAAACGCTCGCTTGATCCAGCTTCCATCTTTGAATTTAAAACTAATAGAAAAACTGGCATCGTGGTTGATTGGGTTATAGCTATCCTGCTTCCAATAATATCGAAAGCCACGTTTTCCTTTTTTGACCACTCGCTTATCTACGTGACCTTCAATCTGGCAATCGCCTCCGCCCATCATGTCCATCACCATGATGCCATCCGATTTAATATTGGCTCGCGCCATTTTGAAATATTCGATCACCTCAGATCTTGTTTTGAAAATCCAAAATGAAAAATTTTGAGCCGCCAATACATCGGCCTGAGGTCGATTTTTCTTACGGACGTCCTGCTCAAGCAGACGTACACGTTTTTTTTGGGCATCAGATAATTTGATCAGGTTGTTAGCCCGCCCCCACTCCAAGGTCTCAGAGCACAGGTCTACCCCTAAAGCCGTCCGCTCTGAATCAGACTTCACCCATTTACAGCAAACCGCAAAGGTACCGCAAAAATCTTCCCGGAGACTGTAGGGTTTTCTCTGGAACACATCTCGAAAGGCTTGCTCGAAAAACTCAACTTCATGGTCTGGTGACTGCACAGACTTTTGGTAACAGCGGAATTTATCAGCTTTCTCAGCGAGTGTCTTATTCTCAGCAATTGGGG
>Ga0214479_100107_pt1 | contig 50111 bp, 32 predicted proteins | sample M1_20Mar14CPVII9_5_FD_165054 | JGI IMG/M metagenome (GOLD analysis project Ga0214479, IMG submission 165054) | Marine eukaryotic communities from Monterey Bay, California, United States - M1_20Mar14CPVII9sort6BwellE14 | ecosystem: Environmental > Aquatic > Marine > Unclassified | place: USA... | reverse complement strand
GTTGGTACACCTGGACGATTGAAAGATTTAATTAATGATGGTAGTTGTAAGTTGGGTAATGTATGTCATTTGGTATTGGATGAGGCTGATCGTATGGTAAGTTTTTTGTTGTTGTATCTTTGTGTGTTATCTACTTCCTTGCTAGTGTTCTTTGGGTTTTCTGATACTAACCTTACAATCTTACAATTTACTTCTCTTACCTTACCTTTATATTATACCAATCAATATCTACTAACTTAGCTTGATATGGGATTCGAAGAGGATGTACGATACATCATTTCCCAATGTCAAGATAAGACAATTCGTCAAACTGCCATGTTCAGGAAAGTTCGCGTTAGTATTGTTTCATATTATGAATTCGTGTGTTCAATATAAAGACTCGGCGATTTGGATACCTCATTTGGCCTTCATTAGCCTTTGTATGACTGCCTTTGCAAACCACATACACTGACAAATGTTACTATCTCCTCTCTTCATCTTCATAAACTGTGAAACGCGAATCTTCCAGTGCGACATGGCCAGCAGCCATCCAACAACTAGCAATGGAATTTATGATCAATCCCATATGTATATATGTTGGTTTCGAGTCTATCATTGGTAGTAATGGCGAGAGTTCCATTGATGATGCATTATCGGCTAACAAACGAGTGAAGCAAACAGTCGAGGTTATTGAAGATTGGAATCGTGAAAGTAAGTTACGGACATTACTAACCAAGTATACCGCCGGGAAACGTAGTAGTGATCGTATATTGGTATTTGCTTTATATAAGAAGGAAGCGGCAAGATTGGAACGTACATTATCGTCTTGGGGGCACAGTTGTGCTAGTATTCATGGTGATAAGAATCAAGAAGGACGGGAGCGTGCGTTATCGGAGTTTAAGGATGGGTCATGTCCGATATTGGTTGCTACTGGTAAGTTTTTACTTGTTAATATACAATCTTTGAAGTGGAATGACCCTCTTCTAAGTCAACCGTTCAATCTAACTTATGCTTTTTTCTACTTTTCCTTTCTAGATGTCGCTGCTCGTGGACTTGACATACCCGATGTTGAGGTTGTTTTGAACTATACCTTCCCATTAACTATTGAAGATTATGTCCATAGAATTGGTCGGACGGGAAGAGCTGGCAAGAATGGTATTAGTTATACATTCTTCCAGCCTTCAGATAAAAGTCATGCTGGTGAACTACAGCAGGTAATGAAGCAAGCGGGACAACCTATTCCTGACGAACTGATGAAGTTCGGAAGTACCATCAAGAAGAAGGAGCACAAATTATATGGTAACTTTGGCCCCAGAGGTGGGCAACCGATGAAGAAGGCTACGAAAATTGTCTTTGATTGAATATTGATAGGTTGGAGTGAATGTGTTATGTAGAAGAGTCAATGTAGAAGTAAGCCGCTAATCATATGTTTGACTTAGGCCATAGTATTTAAATGTAAGTAGGATTCGATACGTAGATAGTACCTTCTACCCACTCTAAGTGACTTGGTGTTCGAGTCAACCCGTACGTGCCGTCGTCATTACTGAGTGTATCCTCTCACTAAGGAGTTTCTAATACATGAAAACTATTTAATAAAACTCACAACCAAGTAACACAACAGACACAGCCGATTACCGATTATACGTGAGTGGTATGAGGTATGGTCTCCATAGACTAATAAGTATATATACAACATAACATACAGACAGACAACAGCCGATTGCGATTTACGGCAGCCCAATTATTAGCAAAGATTAACATATTACATAATTCAGCGGAATATCGAAACATGGCCACATCTGATATGATTGATCTTGTGTCATCAGATGATGAATCATCACACTCTCCACCACAACAAAATCGAAAGAGACCCTTTCAAAAAGACGAAGAAGTATTGAGTGTATCATCATCTCCATCATTATCACCTGCAAGGAATATGGGTAGGAACAGCAGAGAGAAACAGGAGCAATTAGACCGTGCTAGACAATGGAGTAACGATAGGAAGAGGAGAGCAAATAACAATAACCAACGTGAATTGGCAGTCTCCAATCTTGATGCACCATCGCGCCATACTTCTACTACTACTAATAATGAAGTGGTTAATTTATCATCACCAACAACATCTCCAAATAGGAAAATGTCGCAAAAAGAGAAGGTAGATGCACGTAATAGAGCGCAGCGTTGGCATGAAAATAGACAGGGTAGGAATAACACGGATTGTAGCGATGATGAAGAAGTTGTTAATTTATCATCAGATGACTCTTCTTCACCTATTAGATATATGGGTAGCCGTAATCAGAGGAGGACACAAAATCCTAGTACTACTGCAAATAATACATCAACTAATGCTGCAATTGGTAGTAGACATTCACAACCAGGGGGTGGGGTTAGAGAACAACAATCTCAACTTAGTTCTTCTCATGCGGCACAATCATTTAATGCTACAGTTTTTGCTGATGGTGGTGCTAGTGGTAGAAGAGGTAGAGGAAGAAGGAATGATAATACTGCTAGATCGACTACTGGTGGTACTGATTTTAGTTCTTCTGGAGGTGCAAGAGGGAGAGGAACGAGTACACATAGTGCCGCCGCTGCGTCATCACAATCTTCACAACGAACTTGGAATTGTCCAAGGTGCACCTTGCTAAACGCAAATCATTTATCTGCTTGTGCTGCATGTCATCATGGCAACCCTTCAAGGCCAACAAATACCAATGGGATGAGTAGTGCAAGTCGAGGCGGTGGCTCGTATTTCCCATCTGCAATGGGCAGAGATGTTGTGAGTGAAATGGCCCGAGCATACCGTGCACCTTCAGGTAGTAGTGGAGGAGGGTATGGTCGAGGAAGTAGGTCGGGTGCAGAAGATATGGACAGTGCCATATTAGCACGGTTGTTAGGTTTTCAATCCCAACGTCATACTGGATCAATGTTTGGCCGGCACCACGGCGGTGCCCCTCGTGACAGTATTGATAACATGAGCTACGAACAGCTGCTGGAGAGGTTTGGTGATGGAAGTGAGAATCGTGGTGCATCGTCGGGAGCTATATCATCACTTCCAGTATCAAAAGTTGGTGACCCACAAAGCGAACTACCCGAGGATAAACGACAGTGTTCCATATGTTTGGAAGATTTCGAGTCTGGCGATGATAGGACATCGTTACCCTGCCTACATGGGTTCCATACTGAGTGTGTAAATCGCTGGCTAAAGTCTAATGGTATCTGCCCAGTCTGCAAGACGTCTGTCAGTACAAATGGGAGTTAGGCGACAGGATATTACACGAGGATGGGCAGTGATCGAGATGGAGTCAGAGGTAGACGAGATAAAGCTGATAAACTAAGAAATTCTTGGTGATATGGTTTATGGAAGGTCATATACTTTACACAGCCTGGTATACAATACATCGCCGCCTTTAAAGCTTACATAAAGCGAGCGAAGCGGCTTTCAAATGGTGGTGGTCAAATTCTTCCCAAGAAGGAGTTTTCATCATATAAACATGAAAACTATTGTTGTTGTCGTTGTTGTTGGATTGGATTGTTGGTTTGATTGATTGATGGTTATTGATATCGGTATATTGATTTCTGGCGTGAGTTATTTAGGTGTGTAACTTGGGAACAATTCAGTGACGTCGTTAGTATTGCTAGTTGCAATACTATTGATATCAAGATGACATCTAATTTCAACCAACAAAATTATGAAGTTGAGTATAACGATGATGACTTTAGTATTGGTTCAGAATCAGAAGATAGTCAAGAACCATACTACCATACCTCAACTGGTAAGATATATCCAGCTCGAGAGGCATGGTCAATATTAGCTGCCGAGGGTCATCCTCATTATATATCCAAGTTGAGTGGTAATAATAGCTCAACAACACAAAGTACTAGTAGAAAGCAGGTATTTCGCAATAATAACAATGATGTTCATCATCCAGAGAGCCTTATTGAAGATGATTCCGAAGCATCATCGATACATCAAGTATCATCCTTCTCGGGACCAACTCAATCTCAAATTGACAGTGCATTACATCCAGGTCAGTTGTGTCTGTCGTTATGTGCAAATCATGTGTTCATACTTTATATATTGCAATGGGAAAACTCAATCTCTCTTTTCTCAAACAACAGAATCACCTAACTATATATCACCAAATAAAGATATTTCAACATTAAAGAATGATGTATACCGCCAATCATCCTTCAATGAGTTAAGTATTCCACCATCGAATGACGACGAAGATGCTGAAACTGACCCAATTATACTACGTGCACAAGCAATGGCAATAGCCGCGTCCAATGGACAGAAGTTAACACCCGAACAATTGCAATTAATAGCTAAACCAGACGTACAGCAACAAAAGTTAATCGAGGAGGCGAAGCGTGTATCAAAGGCGAAGGAATTACATAATCAACAACAACAGCAACAGCAGTCACAGTCTCAGTCACATAATTTACAATTAATCGGACAACAGATAAGTACAGACTTTAAAAAGTTTATTAATGAAGAGAAGGAGAAACCACCCATGCAATGGGGATCTGATTTAGGTAAATTTGTACAACATCAGAGTATGAAGATATCCAATACTAGTGGTGGTGGTGGTGGTGCCACTGAGGATAGTGGAGGAGATGATACAACATCAAAACTAGAAATGTCACCAAAGGGAAAGAAGAAGATGGAAGGGTTTGGTAGTGCCCCATCACCAGTTCAATCAACACCCACATCTTCGACTAATAAGGGTCTATGGCCTAATATGCCACCATTACCACTATTAAATGAAAGTATAACCAACATGTTACCCGGCAACAAGTTGGGTGGTACCGAGTCTGGAACTACTTCCATAGATGATATTGACACTACTAACGAATCAGTAATAATCTCGGGTATACTATGGAAACGACGATCGGGATTTGGTAAACATAGTACCATCAAGGCATGGGAGAAACGTTTTGTGGAATTACGGGGTAGTAAATTGATATATTATAGAACCGATGAAGAGAAGAAGAAGGAGGAAGAGAAGGAGGTTGAGGATAGTACTGCTATGAAGAATAGTGGTGTTTCTCCTCCAAGCGGAATTAGCACTCCTCGTAGTCCCTCTCAAGATGACAATGCTGCAGAAAATTCTGCAGAGCAGGGAGAACAAAGTATAACAACTCCAAACAACAGCAATAATAATGATACTGATATATCCGCTTCGAAGAAGTTAGGGAATATATTCGGTCAGGCAGCACAGGTAGCTGAACAACGGATACAAACAGCACGTGAGGAGTTGACTCGTCTTGCCTCAGTTACTGGTATTGGGCATTCTTCTGCCGCAGACAATACACCCCGTGGCATACTCGATTTATCGAAAGAAAGTGCATCGGTATCGGCTAGCATGGGACACTCAGGTGCCCCCTCTCCCTTTTGTTTATCGATCAAGGTCAAATCAGAAACTAAATGGAAGTTTTGCTTTGTTAGTCATGGTATGTTAATGGAGTGGTTGGCGGCACTGACGGATGTTATTGTCAAGTCTAGTGTTGATGCGGTAGCTGATGGTAACCATGACTGGACACTTGAAGAGTACTGTATTAAACGCGGTCGGGAGAATGAGAATGATATTGCTGATAGAGCTCTTGTTGGTGACAATAGTGATGTGGCAACTACAGTATCTCACACAACTCGCTCCATTATCACAGGAGGCCTACCTGAGAATGCGAAGTCTCAATGGATGATAGCAGGAGTGAATGTATACATTGTTTGGGCTTTATTCAATGTGGCCTTGATTATTGCTAGAGCTTCCTCAACGTCAATCGCTCAGTATTGGAAATTAGTAGTGTTTGCCAATTTTGCAATCTGGCAGCTTTGTACACGTCCCAACAAACACTCACTACAATGTAAAAGTGCCGGTGCACGAAAACAACAGTTAAGATCGGAATCTTCTTCAACTGCTGTTGCAAGAAAAGGTCACAAACCAATTGCGGGCGATACCACAGTGCAAGTTGTAAACGAAGAAGATCCAAATGTCAATAAAAGTGGACAGCCAGTACCATCTTGGATACCAATAAGTTCAAGTGAAGTAGACGTTCGTAGTCATGGTTACTTGACAACGAAACAAAAGATACCAAGTCCAGGAGAGCTTTATGAGTGTGTTGCCGTGGATGTCTTTTCATCTGTTAGATGTCGCATCACAGATGTAGCTACCAGGGTTAAATTTGATGACAAGTTCAGTCTAGTAGAAGAATCGTCAAAGATGAATAAAACATGGAAGAGTCCTGATATCTTTGTTGTATCGATTGCAATTCCTACGGAGGCTCCAAGGTTTGGTCAAAGTTCTGATGATGGCCAGGGTATAACTATCGTCGGGTATTTCAAGATGAGGTCCGAAACTCGAACTATACTCCAGCGTATCACTGCTACTGACTATGACCACACTATTGATGCAAGTGATTCAGAAACTGACGTTCAAAAACGGATAGTAAATGGTGTTCGTCTTTGGGAGAGGTATTGTCAAGAAGCACCCAACGATCCATCATTTCAAGCAAGGTTCAAGCTCATTCCGGCAGCTAACCTAGAAGAATTGGGCTGCCCTTCTTATATTGCCAAGTATAACGGGAAGCCCGTATTGATTAAGCGCAACCAAGTGACGGGCTTCTTCACTGACTATCCAACACTTAATGCAATGGAGTTTGATATTAGTCTCCACCCTTTCCCATATCTGTTTAAACAAGCGATGGCCTATCTGAAGGATTACTTTGACAAGGTGAGCTAAAGTAGTACTATTTTGTGCACAAGATATGTTTTGTACCTTCACTAACAAACTGTCCAACCTCTCCTCTTGAATGCCTTGGTGTCTTTAACCTAAGTCTGTTTGGACATTTGGTTTCGTTATAGAAGGGCGAAGTGATGACGAATTACCAGAAGTTTGTATCGGTGCTATGAAGGTATGCCGGCCGAGTCCGAATTATATTGTGAATGAGGATATTTTTTTTGGTTAGCAGTCTGTAGTGTAACAAAATAGGATAGAAAGTCTATTCCTAGTCTGCCTCGTAAAGAGACTTTATTATCCCATTTCTCTTCGAGGGAGTGTGGGGATGAAGACATTGCTACAAGACTTAAGTCTTTAATAAACTAATCACATCTTATCTTTTAAACTTTTTCTAGACTAACAAATACCAGAAGCTTGGGTTCTTTTAGGTCTGGGGATATATTTCTATTCCTAACCCGCTATACACAGGGTATAATAAATTATGGAAATTCTTGAGGGTCGTCTTGGGGGGATTACACACACGTGTGGGGTGTACTGCCGAGGGGAAGGGGAGGGCCATAACATCTTAACATGCCTTGCCACCCTCGCAGCAGCCGGTGACATCACCGTCTTCCACATAACCAAAAACTTGACGGCAGCATTCGGCCTGACTGGTAAATTCCTGCACTCCATTTTCGTATTTCTCTTCGTTGTCTGCATTATCTTGGAGACATCCTTCCCAATCCCATGGTACAAAAAACTTGCCACTACCAACGTATACATAACCATCAAGGTCAGCATTCTCAGACTTGTAAATACACTTCTCCTTATCCCAACCATTACCAAACCAACCAAAGGTATCACAACACTTCTCAGCGGTTGTATATAGGCCTGCGGCCACTTCCCAGTTTTCTGCTATACCAGCACAATTTTCAATACCAGTGGTATCCTCGGGGCAACTCTTGACACAGAATTGTTCATCAGCTTCAAAGTCATAATTAATGTAAAAATCTCCATATCCATCTAAACTTGCGGGGTTTCCTCCTCCGTCGACGACGCAGTCGTTTTCGGCCCAGTTGTAATTGTGTTTACAGCAATCCTTGAGGCTACTCTTGATAAGTCCAGTATTCACTGTTAGATTTAAATAGAAGAAGGGGTGAGAAAGAAATGGTGAGTTGTTGTTCTTTGGATATGCATATATATATATATATATATATATATATAATAATAATAAACAACAATATAATACTTACACCAGCCGGGATGACCACCATCATTTGTACAGGTGTTGCCATCTTCTCCAACATATGAAAGGGGATACCAGTTACTAAAATCTTCAGCATTGGATGAAACCTCTTCCGTAATGGTAATTGAACCTGCGGGAACAGAGATGGTACCTCCGGATGTAGTGGGGATTGTCGTACCAGCAGTAGTGGTAATAGTGTTGGAGGTACTCTTTGCGAGCGCAGCGGCGGCATCAACTGCTGCTTCGGCTGCGTCCGCATCACAGGGTGTAGCCGTACAGCCAACTACAATGTCGAGGTCAAAATCAACAGTCAATGTGATTCCAGTGGGAGTAGGTGTTGGACCTGTTGCATCACAGGTAAGTACGAGATTCTTAACCTCACACTCATCGATGTTAGGGTCAGCTACAAGTGAGGGACAGTAATCTGAACCTAGTTGTTGCCCGTATGCATCCCTGTCAATATCCAAGGATGAACAAGAAACGGCCGCAAGGTCACGTTGTACGGCGGATGATGATAATCTTCGGGAGGGAGGGGGCAAACCTGTAATCTCAATTTTATTTGAGATTGTAGCAGGTACAGGAACACCTTCCCCAGCAGCAACCGGCGTGGGTGTATCCCCTTGATAGATTGTATCAGTGGTAGGAGACGAGGTTGGAGACGAAGTTGACAAACGACGACGTTGCATATCGGATAGATCCTCGAGTGATCGGCCTCCTCCTCCTTCTGCATTACCCCATACTTCATCAGCAACATCAGCCCAATCGGATGCTGTGGCGGGTGATGGTGCGGGGATGCTACTGGCGGTAACAACAATGGTGTTGGTAGTAGAGACGGCAACTCCAAGGAGTGCCACGATGATAGTTGAGCGATTCATTATCTTGTTATTATGATGATGATATATAACCTTGGTAGGGGTGGTTGTTGTTGTAATTATGAAGGCAAGTTTAAGTTGTGTTGTTGCTTATTGCAATAGATTTTGAAATGGGCTCATGTTTGTACTTTGGAGACAATTTTAGCCCCTAGTACCGCTCTGCAAATTGGGCTTGACTCAGGAGGCTTCTATTGCAATAAGTTTTCATTGCCCTCAAAACATTGAGCCCTCAAACGAAAAGGGTTTCTTTTAATAGGGAGTCCATTATTGTGCCAAAAGATACCAACATAATATCTTTTTCCTATGTATGCTCAAGAAATACTTACTACTTTTGGTTGATTCACACGGAAAGAGTTGATTGGACGATGCTTTGGATCCTGGCTATTGTTGGATGAATAGAGAACTGGATAGCAGCACTATATCATTCTCTTTATAAATAATTGCAACAAACATGCCTGCCCTCGTAAGTTGACAGTCGTTTTTTGTATCACCTCATTTCAGGTACATCATTCTTTTCTCTTCTGACATAAAGACATCACCACCTTTCATCTCTACCTAATTTCCTATGTTGTGTTGTATTGTATTGTATTATAACTCATGAAAGGTGGTATGGGAACCATTAATCTTTGGAGGAGATGATTTACGCTTAATATCATCATTGATACTATTACTCCGTCTTGTTCAAATATCTTTGATTATATTCGTCGTTTATCATATCATTAACTTTAATCATACTCCCGAAGTGAGTGTATGTATGTTATTTTTATGTTTACAACGATGATGCACCTTCTCATTCATACTATGTCGCGTCTAGTTCTTTGTTAAAACTGGCTGTATTAGAAACTCAGAAGATTATTGGCTTTGGTATACTATATCCTTGGCAGGATGCATCTTCATACTAATCTACGGAGTGATTGGAGCAGCCATTGAAATTGCAATGTTTATCATCTCAGGTAGGGGCACACCTATTGAAACTGAAAAAAGAAGTAAATTGGTACCTCTATGCAAATGTAATATGGTACCAATGATGTTAGTACGAACGGCAGGATTCATCTTTGCAGTCGTTGCCTTGTTATTGACAGATAGATTCTGTGAGTGTGCAAGCAACAACTTTTCAAATCTTCCAGAAGTTATATCACTTGGATTGGAAATAGACCAATCATATTCGAGATGTCCGACAGATGATAGAACTTGGTATATTTCTGCAAGAGTATTAATAGCTACAATGGCATGTGATGCCTTCTTCCCAATGATTAACCTGCTCATAATATTAAGAAAGAGGATACATAAAGCTTATCGAAGATTGAGACCAAGAGATCCAAGAAGTCTAGAGGAAGTTCAACGATCTTGGCAATTCTGTTGTAAGAGATGGTATGTCGGCATGTATTTTGGTCCGTATACTCTATACACAATCTAATTCTCATTCCGTCTTCTTTGTATTAACACAGTTGTGAATGCTCTTCTCTCATGACATGTTACCTTTGTGGTGGGCAGCACTTGACTGCTGGAAGTTATGCCGATGTGGCTATTGCATTAACAGATTTCCTTGATGATGAAGGAAGTCTTGATATTGTACCATCCGATATTGCCGCAGCTCTAATTTGCTTAGTCAATCTACAGAAACAGAAACAAATTGAGGCGAAGAAAGTGCTCCTCGAAGATGGTGGGTTGTTTGCAAAGGATCGAAAGCTTGCTACTAAAATGTTTAGACAACTCTTCAAATTAGAAAGCACATACAAGGCTGAGTCCATGCGTGGAGTTTCTGCATCATTACAAAGATCTGTAAGCATACAAACATCAAATAAAAAGGAAGAAGATGATATTGAAATGGGTCTGTCGACACACCAAGAAGAAGGGCAGACGACTATCAGTGAACAACTTACCGACAATGAACTTGAACATTTTAGACACATGCTATTGACTCGTAGAGAGACAATGCAGCGGATTGATTTCAGTTTAATCCGCAAAGAAAGTTCAATGGAATTTCAACCCATGATATCAAATGTTTTATCACCTCAGAGTCAATATGATTGTTTAGTATTAGGCGAAGGTAGTCGATATTGCACTGTGGCGCTGGCATCTTACTCCTGGATGATGTACCTTTGGACTCACAAATGCACGGGATGCTGCGAGCTGACAGCTGATTCCATTTGCCACCCTCGCTGTTGTCGATCAGATGAGACAATACTTGGCTCTGATGCATGTGGTTGGAAACAGGCAACAATTCTCAAATCTCTTGGCATTGATGAAGAAGATTTGTTATATGCAAAGTAAGTCTGTGTTCATTGGTATCTAGTGCTTCTTTCTACACTTTGATTCTCATTCTATATTACATATATAACATGTGCATGTTCGCAACATACAGTTTTAGAAACGAGGTTGGTGTAAACCCTTACTTGATATTGCGGGATAAGAGATGGAAGACGATTGTCTTAACAGTGAGAGGAACATTGTCATTTGAAGATATGATAACTGACGTAACTGTTACCCCTGTATCATTAGAAGGTTTGGGCAATGAGTTTTGTTTTGACGGATCAGGGGAATGGGTCCACAGTGGCATGCTAAGCGGGGCACAGTTCATTGAAGAAGATTTACGATCACACCAAATACTAGAAAAGGTGCTGAAGGACAATCCAGATTACGGTCTACGCATCATCGGGCACAGTCTTGGTGCAGGTATGAAGTATTGGTGATTTGAGTACTTCATTTGGCCTGTATCTTTTTCTGTTTGTCTTTGCAAGCCAAATATACTAACAGAAGTTACTATCTCCTCTCTTTCATCTTCAATAAACCGTCAAATGTTAAACTTCCAGGAGTGGCATCTGTCCTTGGATTAATGTTGAGGAAACAGTATCCAAAGCTCTATGTTCTCGGGTTTAGCCCACCAGGCTGTGTATTCAGTGAGAGAATGGCAGAGGAATCGAAGGAGTTTGTTTGTTCATATGTGCTGCATAACGACATTGTTCCAAGGCTCTCATATCATTCATTAGTCAATCTTCGTAATGATTTGGTAGAGATTATTGCTCGTATAAAGGTACCCAAGCATAAAGTCTTCGACTCAAACTATAAACACTCAAACGAATCTACTTTAGCAGAGCTCCCAGATAAGTTACTGCATGGAAGAGAAGAGATACCGGCTAGTGATTTTCTGAGTAACTTTGAAGAGTTCAAGCAAAGACAGATTGAAAGACAGCAAGAGAGGGATAGACAAAACATTAACATGACATTGCCTGGTGAGTTATTTGACTGTATCTTGTTCATTTCATGGTCTCTTCTTGGTGCGATCTCACCCATATTTCTCACATTACTTCTCTTCAAATAGGGCGTATCATACAGCTTGTTAGAACATCGACTAAATACGATAATATACCCTGCAGTTGTTTGCTCAAGTGTACAAAATGTGTAGTGTGCTGTGGCTATTCACCTTTGGAAACAAAACGGTATAAAGTTCGATGGACTTCAAGTGAGGACCTGTCAGAGATCTTTATATGTAAGTTATTGTTCAATGTCTTCAACTTAATGATTATGATGTCGTCACAACCTTCTTCTAATCTCACTTATTGAAACAGCACCCACGATGATGTCTGATCATTTCCCATACAATGTCAGCCGTGCATTAAACGTAGCTTGCCATGCCTATGGAGTCGCCGAAGATATGACACCAGAGCACGAGCAAATCATATTGGAGGGGGCAAAAAAGAGCAATTAACTAGCTGCATAATATCATATTCTAGTGAACATATCATATCTTATTCATTTTTGCAGCTATATTCCTAGGATACCGACTACGTATCTAGAGGGTAACTCTGAGTACAAGTACAACCTTCCATTAATAGCATTACACACCCTAACAATTCATTTGATCACAATTCAGCCTCAAACAAAGACAATCAATCTTCTTCATCTTCGATATTACTTATATATTCAAGCAGGTCGATTCGCGTGACAATACCAGAAACTACACTTTTCGTATGAACTTTCATCTCATTCTTGGACTCGGAGCTTGGTACACCTGCAGATGCCTCTTCATTACCTGATCGTTTCTTCTTCCGTCCTGCATAACATCTCTGTTCAGTGATCACCAAGGCATACGGTTCTATATCCAAGGCAGATGCTAGATCAGACAAGGAGGCATTCATGGTGAGCTTTCGAAATGTTTTGTATATAACACCAGCGTCTGCAACCGTAGCATTGGGATTCGCTCTTCCCGAGATGATCATTTTACTCATATTTCCCTCAGTTACCACACCCATGATGGATCCTCCCTCATCATCAATTACTGGCACCATATCAAATCGCTCTCTCTTGAGTAATGCAACAGCATCCTTGCATCGTACTGTTGAGGAAATGGTCAAAGGAGTGTTCAGTTCTAGATCACACACTCGTTTAGTAGCCCACCATTCAACATACTGCTTCCTCGTGATGATATCATTATCCACAAATTCATGATCAACCATCCACTCATCGCTCAATGCCTTGGTCATGTAATTCCTCACCGAGTCTGGCAAGATTACAACACAGTTCTGCCCCTCTTCGAGAGTTGCTGCAGCTTCTATGGCAGCAGCAACCGCAGCGCCACTTGATCCTCCACAAAGTAGGCCTTCATCTCTAATAAGTCTTCTCATCATGCAGAGTGAATCATGATCATTCGACTTGATCCAGGTGTCGACCAAGGACCGATCTAATACTCCTGGTACGAAATCATAGCCAATCCCTTCTACATGATATGTTTCCAATCGACCAGGGTCATTCATACTATCTGGTAAGGCAAGAATACTCCCAACTGGATCTACACCAACGATATTTGCATTGGGATTAGTCTCTTTAATCTTTGCCGAGATGCCAGATATCGTGCCTCCAGTGCCGGTCCCAGCCACAACCATATCGATCTTGCCATCCAATTGCTTTATTATTTCAGTAGCAGTGCCATCATAATGTGCTAATGGATTGTTTATGTTTGTGTATTGATCTAGAATGTGTGCATTCTCTTGTTCTTGTTGAAGTTTTCGTGCTATTGAAATATGAGAGTCTGGTGCATCCCATGCGGCTTCTGTTGGTGTGCGGATAATCTCAGCACTAAAATGGGTAAGTATATAAGAATATTAGCACATGCTGTGTGTATGATATGCATAAAGAGAGAGAGAGACACACACACAACTCACCCCAAAGCCTTTAAAACATCTACCTTCTCCTTTGACATCTTTTCTGGCAGAACAATAATGCATTTGTATCCCTTCACAGCAGCAGCAAGTGCCATTCCTATACCAGTATTTCCACTAGTTGGTTCAATTAATGTATCACCGGGCTTAATCCGTCCTTCCTTCTCTGCAGCCTCGATCATACGCAGTCCTATACGATCCTTGACACTACCACCTGCATTGAAGTATTCACACTTTACATACACATTGCACTTTAGATGTGAAGCAACATTCTGTAATTTAACTAATGGTGTATTCCCTACTACACTTAGAATTGATTCACTAGGGGGAATCAGAAGTTGATTCCACACAATGGTCACAAGCATATCCAAGAAGAGAGGGAGGTAGGGGGGTTAGTTTTTGTTAGTATTTGCAAAACCATGCATATGCACAAGTCAACACTCAATCCACGGCCAAGGAGTATGTCGTCTTGATCACTGATTTCACAATCAGAACACAGAATGCCCAGATCAAAGGGTGGTTTGTGACCATTGTGCACAATTAACTTCTACTTACCTAGCTGGTGGACAGTATGGGAGTGATGGTGAAGGACCAGTAGATTGTGCTTTAAATGAGGTCTTCTGTTTCGATTCTTCTGACATGATGCTTTTAAATAATTTGAATTTGGTGGAAGGTACTAGGTAACTATCCAGCTTAAATGGTATATCTTCTCAACTTAGTTTGTAAGCAATGAGTTGAAGTGCGTGTGTGTATGTTGTGTTGTATTTTTTTTGCAGAATAAGTGTTGACAAAATCAATTCAGTAAAACTTCTTTCAGGTGGCGCAATAAATCTCCTATACAATATACTAGATACTATTATATAAGCAATATCTTTTTACCATACAATAAAGCCGCTCTGCCCTAAACATATCGTGCGTAGAGATTTGGTGCATCTAATAAATCAGAATTGTGCTCAAATCACGTAATAAACTACGTGATCGAAAACGGGTAAAGATCACGTGATTTGAATGTGACTAAGTCATACTGCAAAACAGGTAGTACAACCGGCCTCATTGCAATACCTCTCCTTAATTAATATAACATATCCACTACCGCGCCACCATTACAACCAATCTCTTCCCTATTTCATTGCAATAAACACTCGTGAATTTAGTAGTAGTACACCGCCGTCATCATGACAAATCTACGAAGTCGTTTAGCACAGGCATCAGTGCTAATAATGGCAGTACTGAAAACAACTCATGGATTTTATGTCCCTGGTGTACGTCCACATGAATTTAATCCGGGTGAGGAAGTTCCCATGAAGGTTAATTCATTAACTTCTATTCATACTCAGGTAAGAGTGTTTTTATTTATTTGTTATGATTGTTTTCATTGCAAAATGACACATGATGTGAACATTCTTATATACTGCCCTTCTCAATAATATCCACTCCCTCCAAACCAACAACAACAACAATACATAATAACTATGAACAATTATAATAAATATCAGCTACCCAAAGATTACTACCGTCTACCATTCTGCCGTCCAACTGGTGGACCAAAAATGGCATCCGAAAATCTAGGCGAGTTCCTAACTGGTAATAAAATCCAAAATTCACCCTATTCCATTAATATGCTACGGGAGGTATATTGTCAGGTATTATGTCAGGTAACATTAACAAAAGTTGAGGCACACACACTAGGGACACATATTAAATATGGATATCATAATAATTGGATTATTGATAATTTACCAGGGGCAAGTGTAGGTGTCATGGGTAGTGGACAACATCAGACACATTATGCAGGCGGATTCCCAATTGGTTTTATTGCCCAGGATACGAAGGAAACATTTGTTTATAATCATGTTAATATTGTTTTAGAATATCATAACCCAGAGGGTAAGGATGGACATCGTGTTGTTGGATTTGCCGTCGAACCCATGAGTATTAATCAACAGTATCAGGGTGGATATGTCTGGGATGGTGAAAGTTCGGAAGGATTTACTAAACCATTGGAATCATGTGTGGCGAATCAACATATGGATCGTGGTGCCATCACGTCATTCCAGAAGGTTGCTCCCGATGAGACTATTATTTATACATATGATGTTACGTGGAAGTATTCTGAAACTGCATGGGCAAGTCGTTGGGATGTCTATTTGAGTGAGGATCATATGGTACCTGCTCAGGTTCATTGGTATTCAATTACAAACTCGATTTTGGTAGTGTTATTCCTTTCGTTGTTGGTTGTTTCGATTTTGGTACGTAACCTCCGTAGGGATATTGCAGGATATAATGCAATGGCCGCCTTGACTGAGGAAGAGAAGGAGGAAGAGGCTGAAGAAAGTGGATGGAAGTTGGTACACGCTGATGTTTTCCGTCCCCCAATGAGCTCACCCATGATGTACTGTATCATGGTAGGGTCGGGTGCACAGATTGGTCTATGTGGCTTCGTTACCATTTGCTTATCGGCTGTTGGTTTCTTGAGCCCTGCACGTCGTGGAAGTTTAATGACAGCCACCCTCGTCTTTTACATGCTCTGTGGATGTTTGGCAGGATATGTCTCCAGTAGACTATACAAGAGTTTCCGTGGACGTCAATGGCAGTTGTGTACACTATTGACAGCAACTGCCTTCCCAGGACTTTGCTTCGCCACTTTCATCTTCTTCAATACGATTCTGGCCTTCTTCCGCTCAACTGCAAGTGTTCCCTTCTTGGATTTGGTCATCGTTGCTGCCATGTGGTGTTGTGTTTCTATCCCCCTTGTCTTCCTCGGGGCGTACTTTGGTTACAAGGCAGAGAGTATTGAATTCCCCACCGTTACGTCTACGATTGCTCGTGCCATCCCTGAACCCACCTTCTTCATGAAGCCAATTGTTGGAATTAGTTTAGCGGGCATGGTTCCCTTTGCGGCGGCATATGTTGAGCTTTTCTTCATCATGACATCATTATGGATGGATCAGTTCTACTATGTATTTGGATTCACCCTCGTGGTTTTTGTCATCCTTCTCATCACTTGTGCTGAGGTCACAGTGCTTCTTTGCTACTATCAGCTATGTGCCGAGAATCACAGGTGGTGGTGGTTTGCCTTCTTCTCATCGGGTAGTACTGCTGCCTACACATTTGCGTACAGTTTCTTCTGGTTCCGCTCGTTGGAGGCTAGTAAGATGCTCATTACCTACATGTTGTACTTTGGATACATGTTCCTCATTTGTACTGCAATGCTGTTGGTCACTGGATCTATTGGAGCATTAACGAGTTTATGGTTCATTCGTAAGATCTTTGGCACCATCAAGGTGGACTAAGTTTTGTGTTAGTAAAGGGATAAAGATGTGCATATATATATTGTTAGAGGAGTTGATCTGAAGGGTACTTGTTTCTTATTAAACTTAGATCAAATCATTAGTACGACATGAAGCTATCATTATTCACTGACGTTGAATCCTTCTTATGCCATGGCTTGCTCTTTTGGGAGGTAGTACTTTCTGTTCTTTGGAGTGATGTCCTTGGAGAATCGTCAAATTGATCCTTTTCCTCCTCATTATCAGACCAAGCTAGATGATTATCTTCATCGTCCTCGTCTGCACTATTTCCCAGTGCAGGGGGAACAGCGCAAGCCGTTAAACCTGCTATTCCGCTGCTAGTGCTACTTTGATCATCATCGTGACCAAAGACATAGTTTGAGGTATCACTTTGATGGAAGTCTGATTGGCTGTCCATTGGTCGATTCTTCGTGTGTTTGCCATCAGGTACCGCACCTTGGTTATCTTCGACTTCTTGATTCACAGGCTGTGTACTATCTTTGGGCTTATGAACTTCAACTCCTCGATCATCCAAAGGACTCATGGGTACTTGATTAGACAGGCTCTGTGATTCAAGAGGTGCAGGCCGATCCCAGGTAACTTCATTAGTGTCCCAATTGTTATAATAATACTCACCAGAACTAGGATCGAATATCGCCTCCCAGTTTGGAGGTAGACCTTGGTTAGCTTTCCAGTCTTGTTCATCTTGTTCTTCATCATCTTCATCATACTCCTCGTCAGACTGATTCGATTCTTCTTTTTCTTCTTCTTGCTCACTGTGCCTTTTCATTGCCTTCTCCCAAACATCGTTTGTGGCCTCTTCTTCATTAGGAGGGTTTGACCATACACCATCAACAACATTAGGCTGTTGTTCATTAGTACGCTCATCAATACCTTCCATTGTTGGTGATGCCTTTGATGAGCCGCCACCCGGTTTGTCGACCATATCACATGAGACTCTTCTCTCCAACGTTTCTTTGGTACTCAGAGTTCCCAAGCTTTGGGCAGACGCATCACCAGCAAATGCTACTTCCTCTTCCTCCTGCTGTTGTTCAGCCATTGTCTCTCCTCGTTCCCTAGCCTCAACATGTCCCTGTTGACTCTTTTTATGTTGTGCAACTTTGTCTTCTAACCATGCATTCTTCTTTATTGGCTTCTTTCTCTCATCAACATTAACAACAAGAGGACGAACAGCAGTGTCGTCAGCTTTATCTATATGGGCACTCTCACTACTCTTTCCAAGCTCTTCGCTAACATTGTATTCTTCCTCTTCTTCTCCTTCTTCGCCATCATCGTCATCAGCATTATGAAAATTCCACACCTCTATTTGCCTCACTTCCGAAAATACATTCTCATCAATATACGAACAATTAGGTTCATATCCCACATCCTTCTCTAACTTACTACTACATTGTCCATTCCGACGATTAGTAGGTGCCAATGTAACTTTACGAATGGGAGATATACTAACCAATGTTGTTGGTACATCATTATATCGTTCACGAATTGCATTAATGTGTGCAGTGCCTTTTAATCGTACTGTATCTTTGGTATGTTGTATACATATAATAACTAAATGTTCAATAATACGATGATGTAATACCTCGGTAACTTGGTCTGTACTTTCATTATTACTCATAAAGTCTGATATGGATGTATTATATCCTGTAAAGTTGGGTATATCCTCGTGATATCCTTCCCAATCGGATGGTAATGATGGGTCAATTGATATGGTTGTCCAACCGTAATGTTGTGAGGCTAGTATGGCTGTTCGGGGTGTTGATCCTTCTCCTAAGACTATACAAACTACCGACTTTGGATTAATCGCTGTTTCTGTTGGTGGTGTATCCTTCTTGACTTCATTTCCACTATTGTCATCAATCAACAATCCATCACAATCATGCGCCATAAAATAATCCTCCTTCAAAGTACCATACAACCGGACACATTCCAATACCGACATACTAATTGATATATCTTCACAATTCTTATATATACCAAAAGCATTTAAATTAAGATAGCAAGGTAATTGTAATAATGTATCGATATATTTTGATGGTGCAATGTTGGATTGTGGACGGTCTAGGTCTGTATGTGCATATTGTCTACCGGAGAATGGTGCATTGATATTGTTTGTGCTGTGATTTGGTGACATCATTCCCATTGTGGTGGAATCCATTGGTGAGGGTGGTGTGTGACGTCCTCCTCCATAAAGCATTAATTCATTACCGCCAACTTGACTATTCTTTCGAAGGACAAGTGCATTCTCATTATGATTCTGTCCTTCCAAATAACCAGCAACATTATTTCCACTACCACCATTTGCCCCACCCACCATCCCCTGCTGTTGTTGTTCCAAAGCTAACAATCCATCCCTAACACCCTTCTGTGCATATTCCAATAACAACTCTTCCGTACTGGGTATACTCTTCAATTTCACTGCACATATTGTCAACGTACATGTTCTACATGTTACTCCACCCGGTGGTGATAATGAATAGTTGATTGTATATCGATCTCTTTCCGAGAATTGACTGCGGGGGAGAGTTCGTTGACATATTGTACATGTTCGATGTGTTTGGATTTGTGAGGAGGATGGATGATCTGCTGGTAGTGTGTCTACTATTTGATTCGAAGTAGCTCGTCGTGAAGATGGCTGTTGTTGAGAGTGGGGTACCAAAGCACCATTCTTTTTTTCGTCATCATCATCATTATCAGAATCAGTATCAAAGTAATATTGATCTTCCAATACTATCTGTCCTTGTTGTATCATTTGATTATTCCGTTTTGTAGTATACTGATGGGTTGCTTCATTTTGCAAAGTTTGTTGCTTCTTCATAAACTTTGATACTGTAGTTCCTTTCTCTTTAGGTGGTGGTTTAGGTTTTCTATTACGAGATGATGACTTCTTCTTCTTTTTATGCTTGGTATTATTGCTACGCTCCTCCTTACTTTTAGATGTTGATCTGTGTTGTTTAGTAATATTGTCACTTTCTACACCATCAGCAGGCAATGCCTGTTGCACTAGCTCATTCATGATTTGGTAGATAGATTATGCAACTTTTATCGGGTTACGAGATGTGAATTCTTTTGCAAATTGCAAATCAAAACATCGTTCAATACAGGACCGGGGCAGCTTCTCAACTATATAGCGTGTTATACAAGGCAACATAACTCTAATAAGAGCCTATTGCAACTCTCTTAGGGGGGGCATGTCTAGTACAGAATAGCACATACATCATACAAATTACAAATAGGGGATTTATACTCTCATAAAGCCCCCGGGCGATAATATGCCCTTATGTTACTAGCCATTAGATAGCTGTGTTTAGTTGTAAAGTACAAACCTGAAGCCAATAATAGGCGTTGTAATATCTCCTTAGAATATTGGATGTAGCTGTTAGGGTTTCTGAAACAAATAAAATGAGTTCGTCTGATCAAATGATGATGGTGTATGTGAGGTGAACAATAAAATGCAGTGTATGAGCACCGCCGATAAAGATAATGAAGATATATCAATATGTGTAAACTGTGGTAAAGAGGGAGATGATATCAATAAGCTCAAATCATCTACGGCATGTAAATTGGTAAAATACTGCAGTAGAGAATGTCAAATTGCTCATCGTTCACAACATAAAAAGGAGTGTAGAAAACGTGCTGCCGTATTACATGATGAAGAGTTATTCAAGCAACCACCGCCAGAAGATGACTGTCCTATTTGTTTTATACGTATACCAACGCTGTGGAAAGGTTATACATACAAGACGTGTTGTGGAAAAACAATTTGCATTGGATGTGCTTTAGCACCTGTCTATGATGACCAAGGGAATGAAATTGCTGAGGTAAAGTGCCCCTTTTGCAGAACTCCAGCTCCTACTTCAGACGAGGAAATCGTTGAAAGATATAAGAAACGAGTAGAGGCAGGAGATGTCTATGCTATGTACAGTGTAGGATGCTATTGCAAGGATGGTATGCCTGGTTATCCACAAGACCAGACCAAGGCCTTAGAATTATTTCATCGGGCAGCTGATCTTGGATATGCTAAAGCATATAACAATATTGGATATGATTATGAAGTTGGTACATGTGTAGAAAGGGATACGAAGAAAGCCAACCATTATTACGAGATAGCAGCTATTAGAGGAAGTTCGTCGGCTAGGCACACTTTAGGCAGTAAGGAGGAAGAAGCAGGCAATATGGACAGGGCATTGAAGCACTTCATGATTGCTGTGGGGAGTGGATATTCTGGATCGTTAAGACATATTCAAAAGCTATACTCTGATGGACATGTAACAAAAGAAGACTACACAAAATCATTGCAATCATATCAAGCATACTTGGGGGAGGTTAAGAATAGAGAGAGGGATCAAGCAGCGGCATCCTTCGGCGGTGAAAAATATCGTTATTGTTAGTCACGGGCCAATATCATCGTGTATTGAAGAAAGTAGAAGATTTCTACTCAAGAGCGATCAATCCTTTTGAGAGTATCTTCTAAAGGCATGTCTATTGAAGTTGCAAAGCAGGGGTTTATGAGCAAAGAAGCTGTAGTCTATGTCATGGCTAGGTTTGGGATGTGTGTCAGCCATGAAGAGGATAGTCTTTTACCTTGCTGTAATTGATTATAGATGGTGTTACTTTCTCATCTTTGAAATTAATCTCATTGATATCGATGCATATGCACAGGTGACGAATATGTCATCCCCTCCATTGAAGCCTTGATCTCTCGCGCCGTACCATGAAGCGCAGACGCCAAAACGCTCTTCTTTTGCTTCTTTTCCAAGATCTCAATGATTTCCATATCTCTCGACAATGACTCCAAGTATTCGTCGCTCGTCATAATTTCATCCACAAGACCCAGCTTCTTCGCCTGTACTGCCATCCAGTATTCCCCACTGCCGATCTCTTCAATGGTGTCCTGTAAAGCTGGCCTTGCCAAAGCCACATGGTCCTTGAAGGCACGGTGCATATCATCCAATTCCTCCTGAAGCTTTTGCTTTCCCTCCTCGGTAACATCTCCAATAATATCTATCGTTCGTTTGTGCTTTCCGGCAGTAAACAGGAATGCATCAATATCATTCTGTTTGACGATGAAGATGTTAGTAAGAGAAAGGCCACGATTTGATATGTACAAATTGCAACAACATTGCTGCAAACACGTACCTTATTTAAGAATTTCTGAAAGTTTGGAACTTGTGTTACAACTCCGATTGAGCCGATAATAGCAAAGGGTGCAGCTAAAATTTTATCTCCGACGCTGGCCATCATGTAACCACCGCTTGCTGCGACAGTGTCCACGGCCACAATTAGTTCTATGCCACTCTTGCGAATTCGTACTAACTGTGATGCTGCCAAACCATAAGGACTAACTGCTCCACCCGGTGAAGTAACTACAACAATAGCCCTGTCGACACCTGCCCGTCCACAATTCACAATGATGGATACCTGCTTCCTCAACAACTCCATGCTGGACAACATCATGTCTCCATGAAATCTCACGAGAAAGGCGATGGGTCTGTAATTCCTCCGCATATTCTGCGTGGACATTCCCGCTTCCAAATCTACCTTCACGCGATCCTCAAGTTCCTTCTGTTTCTTCTTCTCCTCGTCCTTCATAGCCTTCTCCTCTTTCTTCTGTGTCTCTTTCACCTCCTTCATTTCTCCAATTACATTGAGATGGATTTTGTTGATTGCAGTTTCCGCCTTCTCGTAACGCCCATTGATCCGGCGTAGCTGCACCTTGATATCGCGATTATCACCATCCTCATTATTATTACCGAATAAACTAGTTCCACTTTCGTCCCCTCCACCGCTCGGAGCACACGCTACCACAAACGAGAAACAGCAGCTAATTAGGGATATAGATAATTAATACGAGAAGTGAGAAGTATGAAATTGCAGACACAATTTGCACATCACTGACACTCACCTGCAGCATCCCAGTAAGAAGGATGCAGCCGCCGAGATTAGAAGTATTGTGCCTGCCAGGATTAAATTGGAGTTGTTGCTTCCATCGTATTTCTCGTAGGCTAAAGTAATACCTCCAGCAATAATCAATGCTGCACTGACACAGCAACACATTGCTCCCAAACTCGAAATAGCCATCGCTTCCCCTCCTGCCTCACCAAGGCCACCACCTTCCGAATCACCCTCTGATATTGTCACTGTTGTCGTTGTTTTCATCGCACCGTGCTTACCACCGTACTTTTGGGGTGTGGAGTAAACGTATGGTTTGGATGACACATCTCCGGCGAGGCTACTGCGCCGTAGTGGATCCTCAACATCAGTAGATGCGCCTTCTCCGACGTCTTCCTCGGTGGAGACGAAGGTGTAATTAAAGTCCTCAGCGTCATATCTCATATCGTCTTATGCTGTATAATCGGTGTATTATCGTTTATATATCTGTACTGCCGACGACAGAGTGTGTATTATATGTTATTGATGTGTATGTTGCAATATGTACTTTGTCAACATAAACGTTGCCCCTGAGAGAAATAGAATAACATTACGAGTAGTTGAGCATATCATGTGAGCATTTTGCATTGCAATGAAAGATACACCAAAGCAGTTTCAAACGTACCTTAGCGAGACTGCCGCTAATTCACCAACCGAAAGAACGTTAGAAACCGACGATTAGTGAGTATATGAATATGGTGGCTTACCAACAGTGTTCTTCTAGGTAATACCAATCAGATAGGCGCCACAGCCACAGCCACATAAACAATTAATAAATGATTTTATGATTTTGCTCTGGGCCGGAACTTCTATTCAGTCCAGAAACTTCAAAGGCCACCAGTGTGATGTGCATTTAATTATCGTTGCGCATATACCTACATAGCTGATAGCAGCTGATATAACAAATCAAATCAAATGATCCAATATTACCAGGAAAAGAGTTGTAATATTTATCAGAGATCAGAGAGGCGGCGGCGTGAGTACGAACTACCTACCCATCATCATTTCTTTTTAGTTGATTGACATACCACAAGATGAGTGGTCTATCCAATAATAGTAAGAGTACTCAATTACCAGCACTAACATTTGTAATGACAATAGAGTATAATGGTTTTGAATACGCTGGTTTCCAACGACAGACTGCCACACATATCGATACATCATCATGCAATCACCAACGTTCCAACAAGAAGGCAAGGAAGAGTAAGAGGACATCATCAACAATACAACATGAAATTGAAATGGCATTGCAGCAATATACTAATCTATCAATTGCAACATTACGAGTTCGAGGCGCTGGGAGGACAGATAAGGGAGTGCATGCAACCGGGCAGGTGACTGCCTTTGATATACCATTGGAGTTATTGAATATTGATGATAATAACTGCATAATATGTGCTGAGGATACCAACAGCAAAGAAGAAGGTGATATTAACAAGGAGATACTATCAAAACATTGCATGAAACATATTCAAGATGCATATCATATACTCAATAAACACATTTCTAGTACAAAAACAACAACCGATAATGACAAGAAGACTAATGACAAGAAGAATACAGCAACTTTCATTGATTTATGGCAAATAAGACGAGCTCTAAGTACTCGACTTCCAACTGACATTGTCATACAATCTATACGATTATATACTGATATATACAATCCATTTGAACCAAGGAATAGAATACAATGCAAAACTTATATGTACAATTTGAGATTTAGATGTCTAGCCTACTTGAATGATGACGATGAAAGTAGTAGTAATGAAAAGCAATCATCTTGTACATCACCAGATACAACAAATCGAGCACAGCTACATCCTATATGCAATTCTGGTCCTCATCTACTTCGACGTATCACTGATCAAAATACAGTTTGGTTATGTCAGTGGCCATTGAACCCTTCACTAATTCGTCAAGCATGTAATATGTTTGTTGGTAAGCACAACTTTGTCAACTTTGTACATAAGGATGAGAGAAAGAAAACGAATAGTACGAGCAATGCAGAAGAAGATACCAGCAGTGATCATGTAATTGACCTGTTTGAGTTCAGTGTCGATATACAATCAGAAGAAGAGGAAGATACGTCACTACCTCCGGTAATGAATGCAACATTCACTCTCAAAGCAAAAGGATTCCATCGATCAATGGTACGACTACTAGTTGGTTTTGTGGTTGATGTTGCAAGAGGCAAACAAAGACTAGAGGACATTCCGATACTATTACTAGATGAGAAGGAAGAAGACGTCATAGTTAAACCACCGACTGCTGAAACATTGGCTAGTTTGAAAGTACATGCTGCTCCTGCCTGTGGATTATGTTTAACAAAGGTTGAATATGAGCATGATAACTTCTTATGATTAGCATATTAGTAGATACATATACAATTAGAAGACTTTGTGTGGTTATAGTTTTGACTGCTTTTCTATATTTATGTACAATTTGTAGTTATGTCCAAATATAAGCTGCTTGGACTGTCCATTGCTAATGGCTGTGATGTAGATAAAGTGCATTCATCATTAAGAGTCTTGGTGTGATTTGCAACCTCTTGTTTCGTCGCTACTAGCACAGAACACTAATAGGCACTCATTCTATATGTAACTCGATCAATGTTATATCGATCTTATCTGAGCAATAATATCAATCATATTCGCCGCGTCGTTGTTATCAATGTCATCTTCATTGCAACTATTGCTCTGTATTATATTCTCGATGGTATGCAGTGAACATTTACGAGACACCCCAATGTTGCAAAGTAGCAATTCTATATCCTTGGCCATGACTGATGACGAATGCGGTGAAAATGGAGGTTGAGATGCTGCAGCCATTGCAACACTTCTTCTCTCTTGACTACTACCTGAGCTGCTACCGTCAATCGTCGAGCTTATAGAATGTATTGATCGTATTGATCGTCGACGACCTTCTCTCTTGTGCAGTACTACTCGACACTGTTGTGTGATACTATTCCTTGCAATGGCATTCATGATATCCTAGATATCTTATATTATTCAATAATATAATCCAATGAGCAATAACACCTTATTAATGAGTTTATGAGAGAATATGGTAAAGTACAGAATAATGTGCCAATGTAGACTCGGAGAAGAACAAAATCACTCGTTTCAACGGCAATGACATCGCTTCCAAACCATTATTGCCGCTACTCACCTAGGCCGGATACCACATTTGCATAACTTTTTTGGCGACTCAATCAATGAAGTTAGATAGTCGTGCAACTCCATGCTTTTAGTATTCTATTTGTTGTTTATCAGTTAGAGATTTTGTGTACGTATACCATTAACTATATATTTATGATTCTATATGAATAAATATCTATAGCAGTTGCCACCAGTTGAACACAAAGCTGAGCTAATCATGAGTCTTCGACTCTCCATCTTTTGTAGTAAACTGATCCAACTATCTTTGACTTGAACTGGGCTTTGTTTCATGCGGACGTAGGTTTATAAGTTGGAAAGGGTATCATTAGGGCTGATGGTGTCGGGTAATATGTCTCTGGTTTGGGTCCAGTGGGCATGGGTGTGACAGGTTTCTTTGAAGGCAATTGAGTTGGCTTTAGTGTTGTTGGTGAAGGAGTAGGCTCCGCTGTTATCCTCTTGGTAGGCGACGGACTTGGCTGACCTGTTTCCTTTCTCATTGATGGTGCTGGTGAGAAGGGAGCCGGTGTAATTGGATACTTCGTCGGCCTCATAGTAATTTGATAATATGATGGGCGTGACGTGCTTACAATATCTCGAGGTGGATTTGGTATATCATCGCCAGGAAAGAAGATAGATGATACCTGAGATATATAACCCATATGCATGAATGCACCATTGGCCTCCAAGAAATCAACATACTCGTGTCTTATATCTTCATCGTAGAATGGTTGTTGAGATACTGTATCAGACTTGATTGATGGACTGAATGTCCGATAACTTATTGTCATGGTAAATGTTACTATTATCCCATCATCATTCTGTAGTACTCTCCTCAAGTTATTGTGACGAGTACTAGTAGCTCTCGACGATCCAGTAGCTTGACGCAATGTTTCTTGACTGTCAAACTCAACTTGAGACACAACATCGAATACAATATTTTGGATAGCATCCTCACCCTGCTGCCCTTCCCTATTGAAGAATTGTTCGACATATGCAGCTGTTAACATGTTGAATTGAGTTTGTCCCATCCGGCCGAGTTCAGAGATACCGTAGAGTACCATTTGCATGTTAGTTTCATCATATGGTCCGAGGAGTTCATATTCAGGGTTTGTTGGTTCAGGAGATGTTTCTGTTGCTTCATTGCTTTGGGCTGTTGGTGAGTTTGTTCTCATTGGTGTTGAAGTGATGCTACCGAGAGTTGGACTATTGCTCGAGATAGAGCCTGTGTCAACTGAGGCTAATGTTGGAGATGACGAAGTATCTTGTTCTGGTATGTCCAATGAAGGCATTAAGGATGGGAGCTCTTCTAAACTACCGTCTGATGTTGGTCTCAATGTAGGCAGCGCAATAAAGACTGCTCCTTCAAACTCTTCTTGCTCATCATCTTCTTTATCGCCAAGTACTGATGATGACGACGTTTCAAACCAAGACCATGATGATTCAGAAGTTGATGACGAGGAAGACGACGAGCTTCCGCCACCTGTATTATGACTTGGGTATCCTTCGATACCATCCTCCTTCACTTTACTAGGAAACATTGACGGTTGTATTGATACCAAAGGTACCTCGTCATTACTATCACCAACATCAAAGTTGAATCCCTCCGGCATGATCCAATTACTTTCATCACTTGTACTATCATCCTTGGTTAGACTAACACTAACACTAATAACAATAATTAATACTATAATGAACCCTAAACATTTCCTTTCATTACCCTTCCATGGCATATTTGGCATTGATTGAAGGAGGGGGTCGTAGATTCGTATCATTCGTTGAGACGAGCGTCCACGTCTACTACCGAGTCTAGAGCTACCTCTTTTTCTATATGATCGAAATAGTGTAGATAAGGATGAAACATCTTCACTCTCTTCATCGACATTATATCCAATACCTTCTTCATCAGCGTATTGGACATTATCATCATCGGTATTGGTGTGCCGCCGTGCACCATCGGAACCAACCACAAATGATTGCCAACTGCCACCCTTATCTCGCTTCGGTATTAAGTGTGACGTATCTTGTTTACAATCGTTTGAGAATTGTACTGATCTACGACGACGGTTCTGCTGTGATTCATCATGGTCGTTATCTTCTCCTTCTTCATTAGGATTATCATAATGCCGACCGTCTTGCTGCTGCTGCTGTTGCTGTTGTTGTTGACTAAAAGAGCACCAACCATCATCCAATGACATAACCTCCGGCATACTATTCTCAATCATACTAATTAATGCTACTTTGTCATTACCCACAGTACTATAATCCAATTGTAATCTATCAGCTATTAACCGTAACTCAGCCAAGGAACAGACACGTAATGATTGACGTAAGTTTGCTGATTCATCTGCCAAACTTGTTTGACTGTTACTCATTATTGATGTTTGTAATGATTCATCCATGTTTATTTCATCTTGTCCTCCTGTGTTGTATGGCTGTATTGCTGTTGTTTCCTCTCTATCTTTGTTCATACTTGTACCACTTTGACTAGCATCATGATTATCATCTTCATTTGGAGTAATACCATTCTGATAAACAAAGACCAATCGTTCAAACTCTACACTAATCAAATCCAATGCTTCATCTAAACTACTTGTTTCTTCCATACCAACAATATTCTTATCAATACAATATCGTTTAATTTCATTGAATGACATTTCCGATAGGTAGGCATCTTTACGAAACTTTCGTGATTTAGACTTTTGTATAGTTGATGACCATCCTTTTGGAAAGTGGGTAGGGAGGGTGTTTAATATAGTGTTGTTAGTAGTTGTGGGTATATTGAATATTTCATACATTAATGCTTCCAATTGTAAGGGAGTTATGGCTGATAATAAAGTACGCATTTCATTAAACTTTTGTGGTATAAATGTATTTGCATCGGTTGGTACTAGTTGATTATGTTGTTGAAATGAAGATGATTGGATGGATGTATTGTGCGATATTGACAATTGATTATTGGATGAAGTCATTGATTGATTTTGTGATGATGATAGGTTATTGTAGGATGATGATTCAATTGGGTTATAGCTAAGCATCAATGAATGGTTGTTGTTGTCTTCCTGTATCGAAGATGAGATAGACTGTTGCAAATCTTCTCCTTCATTCTTCTTGCTACTGCCAACTGCAGGCTTGCTTTCATAAGCATTGGTACCAAAGACAAAGCTTTCCGATTCTGTAGAGGTACCACTATTCAATGAAGATCTTCTTCTCCTATTGTTCATTGTCTCACCTCGACTAACACTACCTCCTCGTTGACTAATAGAGCTACTACCAATAGTACTAGGAGCAATCTTCGATTCAACATTATTATTATTATCCATGATAGAATCACTAAACGCTGACCCAGTCTCTTCAATAGTTGATGTTAAATCTGCTGATAATACAGTATCATCACCCGATGGTTTCTGTTGTTGTTGTTGTTGCTGCTGTTGCTGTTGTGAAGTAGCATTACCAAATAAGGAACCAGTGTACCACCATGGCTTTGTATCATTTACACTTGCTTTTGATTTAGCAGTAGTAGTTTTGCTTGAAGCACGTGATGAATTACCAGCACTTTTTATACTGGTAGTAGTATAGGATAAATGTGAGGGTGGTATTGATGAAGGTGGTAATGATGATAATGTGGGAGGTAATCCTGGCACCTTGGATCCTTTTGTAAATGTTGAATGTTTTGTTATACTGCTTCGTTTTGTTGTGTCACCAGAATATGTAGACTTTTGTTCAGCATGTGAAGAGGTAGATGATCGATGACTGTTACTAGTACTTTTAGTATGACTTTTAAAGGTGGCATTAGTAGTAGAAGATGAACGTACACTTGCACTCCCTATTGTGGATATACCACCAAATGTACTATCTTCTTCTGTTGCAACTATATTATTTGTTGATGAAGCAATCGTATCTCGATCATCTGATAAGCCCAATGCTGATTTGGCCGCTAATAAGTTTCTATTTTTGGATGACGATGAAGATGACATTGCGCGATATACGATATTATTATCAGCCGCCTATATATTGAACATTGGACTAACTATTCATACATGCATTGATCAAGAGGTAGCTGCCGCTTTAGTACCATTACCAACCCAGCCCTATTATTGCACTGATCAAAGTAAAGCAAATTTTCAGCATATCACGTATCTAAGCGATATCCGTTTTGTCGCCAGATCAATTCTCTCATTTTATTCATTATTTGCTCAACAACAAAGTGCTTGAGCATTAGCATTGGCGTTAGTGAATTGATGATAGCCGTAGCATTCCGTCCATTTAATAGATTAGCGGGTAATAATCTTCGATATATTCATACAATGAGTGGGGTAAATTTTGTCGTAACATATGTAAGTATACATCTTGTGTTATAAAAGTTGTCATTGCATTTTGCAAAGAGAAAGAAACATCAAACGTGCACTGTTTCTCATCATACTCATAATAATCCTCTCTCTTTCCTATCTACCTTAATATAAATACAAACACAACATTGCAATACAATATCAAATGTATCAGTCAAGGAACTGAGATGGAGGGGCACAAGAAAGAGATACCGCCGTAGCTTGTGTCCGTAAAGTATTCCCTACATCACAAATAACTCCCAAATGTATTAATAAATATCCAATACGTGTATTAATTGAGGCATATGATGAAAATGATGATTCTGTTGATATAATATGGGAAGGTGATCAAAAGTCATTATTTCGAAAGTATGCTAGTCGAAGAGAGGCGGCGCAGAAGGAGATGATTAGTAAGTTGACTGCATATAAGACATCAAGATTGTAGAGATTGAGATGTTTCTGTACTGAGTGGGAAGTACTTGTACATAGATTAGAGGGGATTTTATGGGTGCAGTTTAAATGGTAGATGTTTGAATTGTTTTGATAGAGTTAGTTATGGATTATGATATGAAGATGGAAATTGGTATACATTCAACTTTGTATATACAACAATACAACCTTTTTGCACTGGGGAATGACGGTATCGAAGAAGATAGGCATTACTTCTTTGTTACTTGACACATCATGTGCAAAAATAGTTGATAATACATCCGATAATAATACCTACCTACTAAAGTGACTACTGGAATATAATAATAATAATAGATCAGTATCACTCTCTAGTTAATATCTCCTTCTCCTTCTCTTCTTCCATTCCGTACACAAAGTACCAAATAAGAAGCAGAGAGACGTCTACAAATTGGTGAAGCTGTAGTCATTAATTACTAGAGGGTGGATGGCGTTGCTGAGGTCGAGTCTTATGTTTCTGGTATTGACATCCCGTTGCGACATAAAGAATGTCTCATGGGCATGCTATTCTACCCAGCTCCTGAAAAAAAGAAGCAACGTGGTGTTTGCATAAGAAACTTTTTGCAACAGATTGCTCCATGATTATATCTGATACATATAATACAGGAGAAGGCAATATCCCTGGTCTATAATATAGTATCAAATCCTATTGCAACTATATTACTAAACAGCAGAATGGACTCGCTCGGGCTAGACATTGACGACTCTCTCCGAACTCGAGAGTATGATTATCTCGACGTCGATGATAATGATAAGTTTACTGACGATGTACAGTCGGAGTACTTACTTCCAATAGCCACTGGTGATCCAGATTTAGATACTGCTGTTCATTCTCCTCATGAAATTGAACAAGCTGAGACGGTGGCGGAGGTGGATCCACTTTCTTTAGACGATCCTTTATCACTAGCTCTTCGACGGAATCGTCATATCCTAAACCCAACATCGTCGAATCCGTCAGCAACGATAAGTTCTACTTCTACAAAGGGTGGCAAGCTAAAAACGGCACTATCACGATCGGCGACCTCTATTAAAGATATGCTCACTACTGGAAGTATGTCACGATCGAGCTCAAGAGGAGATATCGGCGAGGATGAATTAGGTCAAACAATGGTGTCTGGTATACCAACTTCTGGACCTATCTTAGCTCCATTCATCGTTCTGAATCGAAAGGATCTATAAGTAATAGGATGAAAACAGGTTTATCAAGATCATCTTCGTCCATGAAAGATATGCTAACTTTGAGTATGGTATCATCAAGTTCAAAAGGCAGTAGTTCATTGAACTACCTCCAGGATTCTCTAGATGAAAGTATTGCACCTGATCGAAAGTGCACATCAGATCCAGTGTATCACAAACAAATAGATATTAAGACTTTGATACTATTGAATGCGGAGGGGATCGAGGAGAATCTCCGTCCAAGTCCAAAGCAGCTCCCCACAAAATCTAAGAAGTAGGATCTTATGTTCGAGAGTTCATGTAGTAGTTGATGGAGAGATGTGAATCAATAGACAGGTATTGAATGATATCATCTATTTTGGTACTCTTTCGTGTCGTGTCGTAGTAGGATAAAGCAGAATACTCGTCAGTCAACAACAGAAGGCTAGGGGTTTGTATGTGAGTTGCCTCTCTTCGTCTTTAGCAATAAGTTAAGGAAGCAAATAGTAATATGATAGCTTGTAGATAATCTAGGCAACAAACTCTAGGTGAATATGTTTAGTTTTCAGTCAGTGCTGTTCCCTTGTTCATAAATGAACCACAGTTCATAAATGAACCACAGTCATTAAGATCATCATCTGTCTACCCCACATTATTGTATACTAAATCAAAATACCCTCCCCAACACTACTTCCCGAGATAACCAATATTCCAGTCCTCAAAAAGTATGTGACAAATTCTGTCTCTGTCGATTCTCTAATCCATACCCCATCCAACAATACATTCCCAATTCTAATTCCAGTTCCGATTCAAATTAATATCATTCTTTCTCTCACCCAATAATAATATCTTTACTTCTGCTTTGTAAAACGTCTCGAATTAGTAAGCCGACGTTGAATTTGTGCATGACTTTCCCTACCCGCTGCTTTATTCTTTTTGGCGGCTAATGCACCCTGCATACCAGCATGTGATGTTAATGATCTTGCAATCTTGGCTGGGTTCTCAGCCTCCTTCATTGCTGCAGGAAACTTTGCACATCCGTAGGGCATTTCATTTGCACTGGATACCTTCTCGGCTAGTAATTTGCATCTATCTAATGTATATTCTAATACTTCACTTCCCGCGTGTGGTTGTTCTATTTATGTTTTGTTTGTGTTCGCGTGTGTACGCGAATTTAGTGAAATTGGGTGAGGAATCATAAATATGATTTACAAAGGTATCTTTGAGTTATTGCATTGCAGAGTATAAGATGCGCACGAAATCAATGTCTCAACTAATACCCAGCCATTATAGATACAACTATGGCAAATACCAGTTTGTATAACTCAGTAGGAGGATCTACAACCCATCAGGTGTCAAAGATATCAAAAGTTGACATCAACATTCGCATATCTTCAACAATCAACCAAAAAACGCCTCCGATAACAACAAAACCCCACCTCGCCTCAAACAGACACAATTAACTTACCTCCAGACATCTTTCTATGTATTTGCCGGACTATTGCAATGTATTCGAGCTATGGATTGATGTTGTAATAGATTGTCTTGCTTGCTTTTTGTTGAATTTGAGAATTGAAGGAAAAAAGATACGGTCTCGTATTACGGTACTATGTATCCATAGATCTTTGGGAATAAAACATCAACGGTTAAATAGTACTGCCATGTCATGCAGGGGGAGTGATATCGATGGAGGCCTATTTGATGCTCCATAATATCAGTATTGCCATAATAACATGTTCAAGGCATGGAGAATAGCAGCTAGACTAGCATCATCTCGATCTAGTTTCAATGATGCTAACAACAATATAAGTAGTGTACAATCAACAGCAGCTGCGGCAGCTGCAATACTATTGGTAATCGTGAACGATAGACATAATGATAATGATGTCAATAATAAAACAGCCATGTGTCAACAACAAGCAGAGGAATATAATACATACACTAATCAAACTACACAATATACAAACAGCAACAATGGCAGTAGTCATCGACCATACAGAAATTTTGTACAGGCAACATCCTCCTCCACAACAACAGCAAATACATCGGCATCTAGATTTCATTCAGGATTAATACCTGATAATGATTTACGGCTAAGACGAGCGGTAACATCAAAGCGTATGTCAGCTGAACAAAGTAAAAAGACATTCTTTGCAGCGTATGAGGTGCAGTTTGATGATCCGTTAGGTTCTGGTAAGTTATTGTATACTTTTTGCAAATATATATGTTCTTTATCATATTACACACTAACACATATACTCACAATTATCAACTGCCAATATCATATAGGTGCATACGGTGACGTATACCTATGCAAAGAACGACAATCAGGTGAAGCATGTGCACTCAAAAAGATACCAAAGGAATATACCGAAGATGCTGAATTCCAACGTGAAATGAATGCCCTATTACATATCCGTGCCAATGGTGGTCATCCAAATATATGCATGTTACGTGAAAACTTTGATGAGCAAGATGATTATTTATTGGTGCTGGATTTAGTCGATGGTGGTGAGATGTTCGAGTATCTCGTAAGACATGGTGCATATTCGGAAGCTGATGCGGCACGATTAGTACGACAGGTGGCCAATGCATTAGATTTTTTACATGGTATTGGTGTAGTACATGCTGATTTAAAACCGGAGAATGTAATGTTACGAAAGACACGAGGTGATGCAGTCATCAAATTGATTGACTTTGGTTGTTCCGAGGTATTATCACATCCAGAGGAAGAAACATCGGGTGTTCGATTACCTTCAAGGACATTAACACATCAAGAGGGTGCCACTACTGCTTACTGTCCTCCCGAGGCATTTGATAATGAAAAGATTGCAATTGATGCTAGTGTTGACATGTGGGCATTGGGAGTTATTGTTTATATGATGTTATTGGGACGACATCCATTTGATTTGGATTGTGATGCCTCGGATGAAGAAATTGGACGACGTATTAAAGAACAGCGTCAGCCACCTTTGAAGGATAGTCCATTGGCAGGGAATCTATCACCTTCGGCACTGGATTTACTTGGCAAGCTGATGGAGCCAGATCCAAAGAGGAGAATGACAGCACATGATATGCTACATCATCCATGGGTTACTGGCGAGACGGCGTCAGAATATGTAATGGAGGATTCTGCAGAGCGATTGAAACAGCTACATCGGTATACCTCGGGTATTGAAAAGAATGTTATTGAAAGACTATTATCTTACTCAAGTGAAGAAGACTCTATGGACAAATTGATAGACAAGCAAACGTCTTTATTGGAAAGAGCATTTGATCATCTGGATAAAGACAAGAAGGGATTTCTAGATCGGAAAGATCTCAAAGCATTCACTACCACCAAGTTACGCCGAACAAGAACAAACAGAGAAGAAGCTGAGCATAAAATGTCTTTCAATCACTTTTCTGATCTTATTGGTAAGAATATGAGAAGTGTACATTTCAAGAAGGGTCAAGTTGTATATAATGAAGATGACATTGGAGACTTCATGTATTTTATTAATAGTGGAACAATTGAGGTTAGTACGAGGGATGGATTCAGAGTCAAGAAGGGTCAAGGAGACTACTTTGGTAAAGGAGGTATATTGGGAAAGAAGAGACGGACAACAATAACATGCACAACACCCGTCAATGCTTTACGAATCGATAAAGACTTCTTCTCAAAGTATGTCATCAAGGGATCTCCTCTTGCAAACAGATTGAAAGAAACTGCAAATAAAGAAAAGTTTGATCGTGCCATGGATATAATGGGAAGAAAGGGAAACATGACAGAGACTATATACAAGAAGGGTGATGCTATTTTCAAGGAGGGTGAGGTACCCCGAGATGCTTATATACTCAAGGAAGGTTTTGTCGACTTGACTGCAGGAGAGCATCACATATACTCTGTCAAGCCAAACAGATTGTTTGGGATCAACTCACAAACCTTGAAAAGGAACAGGAAGGCATCAGCAATCTGTGCATCAGATACTTGTGTCATAAAGAGTATGCCAATGAAGACTCTGCAAGTATTATCAGAGAAGTATCCCGTGCTTGATGATACTCTACATGAGTTGGCTTTACGACAAGAATTCAGAAGAGCGGTAGTCCTTAGAAGAATGAAATCATTTCCAAATAAAGAACAGCTTAAGGAGGCATTTGACGAGATTGATGAAGACAACTCTGGTACGTTAGATGCACAAGAGCTACGTGAGTGGATGCAAAGTCTCGGTGCAGCTTTTAGCGACAAGGAAATGTAAGTATGAAAGTTATCTTAATGTATTGTGTGGCTGTTGTATGACTCCTCTCTGACCCTTCTTTATCTATATTGTTGTACTCTGCAGTGAAACTTTGATAAGAACACTGGATCTAGACGAATCCGGAGAGGTAGACTTTCACGATTTCGAACAAGTCTTTGGAAATTGAGAAGAAGAAGAGGACTTTCATTGTACATAGTGTGAATATGACATTGATGAACAGGCTAAATTAGGTATCCAACAAGATGGAATCAGTATTTATTCGATCTATATACTGCTCTATAAAACTAATCACTAATCACTATACTGCTCTATGTCATTGTAAAACCGAAATTTAATAGAAGGGAGTGGGTAGTGCCATAACACAACAGAGAGAGCAGAAGATACCATCCCCAATGTCAGTGGATTTATTGTTTTATTTTGTATACCTACACGTCCACACTCTCACTCCCATTCTACCCGTGTCCTGTTTCCCTCTTAACTTAAGGAGAGATGCCTATTCTGATTCTTCCTTGGGCTCACAATTCCAGCCTTTCCAATGGCAGCCTGCACTTGTGCACCCTTTAGCACTACGAATGGAATAACAACGGCCCCAGCCGCCTTTAGGTGCACAATAATGCCCCTGCCATTCGCAACCTGGTGCACCATCACACATTCCTTTCTGCCAATTTTCACCGCATGAATCGTCACCTCCTGCTTCAGAAGGTTGATAAGTTTGCAAGTACTTTAAGTCTTCTTCATGATCCATCGCCATCACTTTGGTGGAGACGCCACGAAGAGATGGGACACTGTCCGCTGTATATATTGTGAAATGTAGATAGATGGTAGTGTTAGGACGATGAGATGAGAGAAGGGGTGAGATTCAAGATATCATGTTTGGAGAGATGATTTGAGCCGACGACATACAAGGACAAGAGGATACAAAAGATTTGTGAATTCGCGAAATCAATATCGAGAGATAATATCATCTCACCTGATACTGATACTGATACGGTTGCGGCCATCATGAGGAGGAGTGCAGCTTTGCTAATCATATTCATGTTCTTTTACTGAAGGAAGATAGTAAGTGATTTGCCGATTACAAAAATATGATATAATATGCATATGAGGAGATGTTTGTCATTCCCCATTGTTTCTTTTGTGCTCGCTTGCTGATGTATAAGTAGACGCTTGTCGGCCGATTCGGGGAGATTAGCGATTTTGCTCACTTATTTGCATATTCGGATACAAAAGAGTATGATATAACTTATATTTGAATATATCTAACCATACATTAGTGCGCTACAACCCTTACTTTTGACACGCGTTATTAGGAAGTTCAGTCTCACGCACGGCTAAAATTAGGGCAATGGATGATTGATAATAAAGCAACTTTTGACGATTACATAGGCTCAATACATACTCTCATTATCATTCATATTGCAATACACCAAATCAATATGAATCTGAGCTTTTCTTCCTCTGTTTTAGCGTTGGCGGTGTCGACCACCGCCAACTCCATCGTCGTAGCGAGCAAGATCAGTCATGACGACGAAGATAAGGAGAAGGATGTAGACGCTGATTTGAGCACTCATTATGAAACATCAGTTGTTGCAGCTCTACCTTCTCTCACTCAGGAACTTAAGCCTGTAGCTATTGCTGATGCAGATGTCGGTCTGCTTCGTATGAGTGACGAGGATAAGTCAATCCCAAAACTCCGTGGTGCAACAGAGTTACAGTTCCTTGCTGAAGAGAAAAAGGTTGGTATTGGACAAGCATGTTCAGCCAATGCTCGATGTGCACAAGGTGTATGTCGCACATACAACGAGAATGGATATAGTTACACACAATGTACACTGGATGCCAACAAAGGAACACCTGGTTATGGCAATGGTGGTAAACCTGAAGGTAAGAGGCTTTTGAACTCTGTCTTGTCATGTCCACATATATCCTGGCTTATTATTCTTTTTCTCATCAATTATCCCATTTTAGGCCCAGGACAGGGACCATCTCCACCAGGTTGCATGAAAAACAATCAGTATGGTTGTACTAGTAATGAAGAATGTTGCAGTGGCTGTTGTTATACATCAACTTATTATGGAAACAAGGTATATTGCTCGGAAGCTAAGAATTGTTAGAGACCGACACGTACTCTAAGTCTAAGGAAAGAGTAGCACAGCTTCTCCTTCTCAGACAGCTATTACGTTATTTGAGTTGGAGGCCTCTTTTTATCTCTCATTATCTAAGTTAAATTAAAGAAGTACAATTACAGATTCTCACATCTATCAAGTAATCAAGCATCTATTAGAGAAGCACTTACGATATAGCTTTGTGACAAGATGAAATCAGTATTTATTCAATATCATACTTTTCTACATCTTCTATATCCTCATCAGATTGGGGTTTGGCTTGTTTGTCTTTGATTAGCCGCACAGGAGGTAATTCATATTCTTCACCTGTTTCCTCATCTTCTACTGCCACAGAGAAGTCTATAAATCTCTTTTGGTCTAATCTTGATAGGATTGCTTTCTGCTCAGCAGTGAGATTCTTTTCTCCCTCTGCAGTTTCACCTTCGAACTCTATCATATCATCTTCATCATCTTCTGAAATGACTGCATCCCGTACCGTATCAATCAGTGGTGTCTCCAAAAGTTCTTCATCGTCACTATGAAGAAAGTTGGCATATATCATATATGGACCATAAGATATACTTGATATCTCAATCCCATCGTCACAGCCAGCCTTATTTTGTACTTTCTTCAGGAACTTTCTCAGTGTCATGGTTTGTGTAGGCGTATTGCTGCTGCCTTTTATTGATATTCTATCCCAACAAGTATGTGTCTTGCCGTTGACACCAATAACTTCTTCTGCAGGCATAGGACTCGTGAAAGCGAAGAATGGTAGAGCCAAGTTGACAAATGCATTTCGATGCGACATTAAGGGTAAGCCTTTCAAGAGCTTGACAAGTTCAAGGCACGACAAGGCCGAGACAAGACCTGTTGTCGTTATCATGGCAGGAACGATACGCCCAGCAACTCTACGAGTTTCCATTGCGTCAGCTGGAGGTATTCCATATGCCATGGCACGAAGATTAGAAGCCGCTGTGACAAATGCTACATGACCATTACCCTCATCATCCTTCTCAAAATCGGCCAAGTTCAAGTGAGGTAGAAAACTAGCGCCGGTCTTTGCACCAGTTAACCTTTCAAGGATGAGAGATAGCGTGTCATCACTACCACCTCCTGATAGGTTGTGCAAGACACTTTCCTTGGACTTCTGTTTCTTGTTAATGAGATTTGCATGCTCTTGTAACGCGAGTAATGATTCTTCCAAGGGCATTAGAGATGAATGTACCAAAGGTTCTTTTTCTGATGGAGTTGGAAGGAAAGTTTCCATACGAAGTCTTGCAGCGGCACTAACAAACTGCGCTATCCTTTCATTGATGATGACTTGCTGGGCTGAAACTTCATCTTCTTCCGAGTCTAGAGGCACAAATCTCAATGGACGTGGTACCTTTCGTGTTCCTGACCAGAATGGTGCGCCATTATCGTCAACGCTGTCTATTGGATGCTTTTGAATAAGCTCGTCCATTGATACAAAGAAGAGCTTGTGTGCCTGTTCAATAGCCCAGTCTAATGAGACCTTCTTCACAGCCGCCACGTACTCTGGATCTTTCAGGTCGGCATTTCCAACAATAAAAGGAAAGGGGCCAAGGTCTTCACCTAACTCTTCCGCCATGTCTACAGCTGCATCTTCACCCAGTTTTTCAATCAGTAACTGGCCAAAAACGGTAAGCTCTTCAGTGAGTGCCATTTCTTCCACATGATCATTTGCTTGACGTGGTCGCCGGTGGTAGTAACCTTCGAACAAATCTTTCGCCCATTGAATTGTGTGGCTAATCTCATATGGAAAGTTCTTCAATGTACAGACAGGTATGTCAGGCTCGGGTGGATCAGCTGATGAGCCGTAGGATTCACTCTCGTGTGGAACAACTACTTGAACATTGCCTTTGGGGCCTAATGTACCAGCATCGATAAGACCTAGTCCGTGTGTAACACACTGACTATCAACGAATAGTCTAGCCTCGACATTATCCAAAGCATTTAGGACGACATTACACCCAGATGACCAAAAGTCATCATCAAATGGTCCGTCTTCCTCTTCACCGACACGGCTCGTATGTGCCTCTACTTGACACTCTGGACTGAATCTCATCATGGCAGAACGAGCGGCAACACTCTTAAACTCCCCAACATCATGATCTCTAAACAGTAGTTGACGACTAAGATTTGACTTTTCTATTGTATCCATATCTGTCAAGATGATACTTCCTCGTTTAGTATTGCTTGCTCCAGTTCCAGCACCCATGGCAGCAAGGTTCTTGAGCAGTTCACAGCCAATTGCTCCCGCGCCTACTAGGAATATACTTGATCTCGCCAGTTTCTTGGATATATGTTCTCCTAGGATGTAGGATTGACCTGTAGATGATGACGACGATTCAGTTTCGTCGGCGGCTTTGTCGTCTGTACCTTGCAATACCTCATCACAGTCATACAGTAAAAACTGCTTGACAGGATTGTACAAACCAGTGGCAGCTTTTAATACCTCCTGTGCAGCAAGAGCACCTGATAAAGCTTGTACTGGAGTAAACTTTGCTTTACAAGTTGATATGAATTGAGATATTAACGAATCCCACTGCTTTGTATCAGTAATTGAATCATCTATGTCCATCTTTCTGACCAGTGATTGAAATCGTTCTTGTGATCTTGATGAGCGTGATGGAAGTCTACCATACTTGGTAACATATTGATCTAATACTGACATGGATGTCATGACAGCTCGTCGGCGTAGTGGATCGAAGCTCTTGTCTAAGTCGGAAGGTGCAAATAAAGTATCATCGTCACAGCAATCCATAGATGTGAGTTGGTCATTATCATCATTATCTCCAGATTTTAGAATATCTCTCAACGATGTAAATGATACTTGTTTTGGCAACTTGACTCTTGAAAATGACCGTGCCTTTCCTTCTAGCAATAGCTTCATTGATGAAGAGCCTGCTATTGTCTCTCCATCCCACTCTTTGACATTAAAACAAGTGGGTGATTTCACCGATACTACCTGACACTTTGGAAATGTCACTTTGGTCATCATTTGATCATCAATATGCTCCCCCTGAAAGTCTATAACATCTCCCTTTGATACATCATGCCGTTCCCCCTCTAGACACTTGATAGTATATATGTTACACTGACCATCTTCAAACTTTTCTATACCCTCCAACAATGTAGATCGAGGAGTTTCACCATCTTCATCAACAACTACAAACGTCTCACCAAAGTCACAGAATAATTTGGCCTGTACTCCTGCTGTTTCAACTGATATGAATGGTACAACTTTACCTCCGCTGCTTTGACTTTTACTTCGACATGCATCATTCATTATTAATTGTGATGTAATTGATCTATCGACACATACTACTACAGGATTAGTGCCCAATGATATACTATTATCTTGCTCTTCATCGTCTGATTCTTCAATATGATTTCCTTCCATATCAAATCTATCTTCTTCATCTTCAACATAATCTGATGAGTTGTTGTTGTTAAGTAAGTTTAACAACTTACTCCGAGAAACAATATCAACTTGCACACCAGGATTTAACCGTTGAATATATTCAGCTAGTAATATCCCGCCATTATCTAAACTTGTTATTTGATGTTGTTGTTTATCATCACTGTCATCGCTATTTCCCTCTTCTTCCTCTCCTTCTTTTCTCTTGACACCTTGAGCAGCATCAACACCACCAACCTCGGCAAGTGCAGCACGATGATATGCCGCACCCAAATCATCCAATGATCCATCAAAGTATCCAATATCATTATAATTCTTGTTTTCCGTAGCAGATATATCATTATCATTATCATCTTGTACAAGTATAATCCGTCCAACACCACTTAATGCTAAATTTTTAGCAATTTCATATACTAATCCGGAGGGTATTTCACTTCTACTCTTGTCATTCACACTTTTCTTGACACTGATGGTTGATTTACTTTGATCACTACTGCTCTTCAGTCCGTCGAAGCCATCAGCTCCATCTACTTCAACATTATCATTACTAGAATGAGGCAATAATCTGCCACCCAACGGACCATCTAATATGGCAGTAGTTGATCGGACTAACTTATGTGCTCGGGCACCTAATGCATACATTTGACGTGAATATCGTTCATCATCGTTATTATCAATCTCTTTCTTCTTTGTAGCCTTGTTAACTTTTATGTTCCTTTCTAATGGGATATCATCTTCAAGCTGTTGTTGGTTGGATACATCATCATCTGCAATGTCTCCGCCTCGGATGGATGATGTAATGATTGATGATAGGTATCTTCTCCTCTGACTCTGCTCTCTATTTGCAATATCTACTTTACCAACACCAAATATAGACGTAGAAGGTTGCAATAGATATTGTTCATTGTGTTGATTGGATAATAATGATGGCAATGAAGATATATAATAATAACTCGTAGTAGATAAAGGTCGTCGCCAGCCTGCTTCTACAAATACATACTGACTAACAACAATTGAGACTGTTATTAATAGGCTCAATGGTAGATTATTACTGTATACCATAGCTCTGTGTATTGATATTGAAAGCAAACTAAACCCCTATCAACAGGGTTGTGTACCCAAGGTAAAATATGCTTGGGTGGGTGGGTAGTTGGGTATACCCAAGGGAGAATTTCGTTGGGTGGGTATTTAGGTAGATACCCATACCCAAGTGTGATTTGTTGGGTGTTTGGGTATTTGACTGGGTATCATTTTCTACGTTGGAATTCAGTACAAAAATAAGTTTATCGCCAAAATTTTCTCCCGTGGGGTACTTGAGGGGTCAAAATCCGGGTCATATAGGTACAAAATGACCTGTTTATAGCCAATTTAGGGGCATCTAAGTACCCTTTGCAGTTGGGTGGGTATTTGGGTATGAGTATATACCCAACCACTTGGTTGGGTGGGTATTTTAGTTGGGTATATACCCAAATACTCATGCACCTGGGTGGGTATTTGGGTTGGGTACGCACTTGGGTACACAACCCTGCCTATCAACTATCAACTTCGAGAGTTGAAAAAATGAAAAATGACAACTTCCCCGTGGACGGTATCCTTTTTACTGTGTCTATCATGAGTAAATATCGTTGTAATACAATCGGCTACGCAGCGTCTCTCTATTAATCAACCACTATACATCGGCGTAGTATTGCTACTATTACATTAGTGCTTTCGGATTGAAATCTCTACGCCGCTTTTGTGAGACAAGAGAAAAGGATACCACACTGACATCAACAATTGCAACACTCCATTGACGACTATCAAGTACAGTTGATACAACTATTTGCAAATCGGTATTAGTAGTAGTGAGGCTAAACGAGGTTATCTTAAAATCTTGTGCAATATATCGATAGTATACATATCATATGTGCCGGCAATCAATGAAACGGTATCCTCTTATACAAATATTATTATCTATACTTTTATTATTCAACATCTTATCATCAACAACAATAGTAGTTACTGCTATAAAGAATCCATCAACTACATTATCATTTATTAAACAGAAATCAAATACTATGGTTAGTACACGAAGTAAAGCTGATCCATCCTCATCCTCTTCTTCCTCTGTCTTGCGTGAGTTGAAGGATACCATTTCATCTCAAGCATTTGAGATTAATGAATTAAAGAAGGAATTAAAAGCAATATCCAAACAATCCTCTAATAAACCAACAACAACAGAAAAGGCAGGAGCAGGAGTATCACACGGTCATGGTCCACCAGTAGACAATGAAGATATAATCGATTACGCATCTAAATCATTCTTAATAATAGCATTCGAACGTGTAGGATGGCTCGCAATATTCCTATTCTCATTATCATTCACTGCCTTAATAATGAATGGATTTGAACATACATTAAGTAAACAAATTGAATTAGCATACTTTGTACCTTTAATGGCGGGACATGGTGGTAATACTGGCGGGCAGGCTGTGGGGACTATATTATCGGCATTAAGTGCTGGTGTTATTAGTAGGAAGGATGCAATGAGAGTGGTTACGAAGGAGGCAATGAGTGGTTTTATAATGGGGGTGATATTAGGTTCAATTGTTGGACCGATTAGTCATTATGTTATGGGTATATCGGTACATGTTTCGACTGTGGTTAGTGTTACGTTTCCATTGTTGAGTACTATTGCAGCATTTTTGGGTAGTGGACTACCGTTTGTTTGTGTTTGGTTGGGTGTTGATCCGGCTGTGATTGCTGCACCAGCTATGACAAGCTTTGTGGATGTTACTGGCTTGTTGGCATACTTTCTACTTGCTAATAAGATATTTGAATTGTTTGGTATGGAATTGTGAGGACTATAATAAGAATGTTGATAAGAAGATACCTTGCAATAGAGACAAAAGAAGTAGCTGAATGGGGAAAGGCATAGACTCTTAGCAACTACTGCTAAGATACAAGAATATGGAAATGATAGGGGATAATTTAGCAGCAAAGCTGAAGTAAAGTAGTGTGCTAGAAGAAGTTACAATTTCTTCAACCTAGACTCATTATATTATATGTTTGTTGCTGTACTGTTAATGTAAATATTGATGTTGTTTCATATTACTAGAGCTTGATTTTCCTCCCCAACGCAGTAGTACCGCATGCCTTTGTTGAATCAGTGTTCTCGTTTTGTTATGTAACAATCGTTCAACTCTACTACAAAGAAGATAAAGAACGAGAACACTAATACAAAGTACTTGATACAGAGCTTCTTTACTGCGCAAGCAGGCTAGCGGAGCGGAGCGACGCTAGTTGTTTGTAACTTATGAGCACGGCGGTCCTTTGGATGAAAGCGAACCCCACACACTCTCAAGATTTCTTAAGAGGATACCTACGTCTTCGATCGAAGATGGTGATGGAGTAGTTACAACATATCTTGTGCTCATAATTTGTTTGAACGATCAGAACGATCATATTAACAACAAAATCATCAATCAACTAACTACCCAACAAAACAATATGCGTTTCAATACAGCTACATCATTACTGGCTCTGGCCCTGAAACCAGTCTTTAGTCAAGGATTCAATGCAGCAAGCAAACCATCCTCTATCCGAACTGCTACTAACCTTGCAGCTCGTCGTTCTATGTTCCCTATGCTTCGAAGATCTGACCATTTCTTCCCTGACGTTGAACAGATGATGAAAGAGTTTGATGCCTTCGAAGAACAATTCCCTCGTCCACTTTCTCTTACCGGTACTAATACTGGTATTGGAGATCTCAAGGTTACACAAGATGAGAAGGAGTACAAGGTGGATATGACGATTCCAGCTAACATGCAGGTGGAAGATATTGATTTGCAACTTGATCATGAAGGCCGTGTACTAACTCTCAAGGGCAATCATCTTCATGAGGAAGAAGGTATGAAGATCCAATCATCCTTCGCTAAAAGTATCCTCTTGTCTCCAGAGGTTGATACATTGAAACTCGAGGCTAATAAGGTTGGAGATACTCTTACAGTCACCGCTCCAAAGATTGAACAGATGAAGGCGTTAGATAAGGCTGAGGTTAAGAAGATTGAGATCAAGGTCGTCCCGCCGGCTGCTTTGAAGGAAGGTGAAGCGGAAGAAGAGTTTTCAGCCGAGGATGAGCATGTCAATAATGCTCATCAAAACTTATCCATGTAAGGTTTTTGTTTGTATGATAGGGTAGGATAATGTAGTAACAAGTAATATAAATCAACTAATCAGGCAAATACTATTTCATTTCATCATCGTCATTTCATTAGTACTAATATAAGGTCGTATTCAGACAGGAGGCTGTACAGATGAATAGTTTCAGGACAATATTGTTTTGTTCAGTATATACACGTTCAGTGATCCACATCACTAGTTTCTGGACTTGAGGAAAGCAGTTTTCTTCTTGTTCGGCCATTGATGTTTCAACTTTCTGCCTGTGTTTGTTGTATTAATTTGTGAAGGCTTGTAATCTTCACCTGCACATCTAAAGAAGCCTCGTCCCGTCTGGTTGTGGACTTGGACAGGGTACAAGGCCCCAAATGGGCCAAATTGACTTCCTCTCTCGCCTATCACATACCAATCAACACCAACCGGAGTAGAGGATTTGGTTGGATCGGAGACATAGGCGGTTATATCATCATAAGCCTTATTCCAAAAAGCGTGAAAATTCCTTGTCCCCAAGACGAGGTCTCGCTGTGTAGCATTGCTATCTCCTAAATTGAACTGCATACCAAACCATCTGCTGCCTGTGTAGACCATCCATATGATATCTCCTTCGGACATATCTTCCAAAACTTCACCTCGATACACGTACACTGGTCTACTATACTCCTGGAACAAAACAGCATCTTCTCCTGGTATAAAGTCGAGATATTCAGTGGAAAATGTTTCGTTTCGGCCCTCGCCGATGATGGTTTCACATTCTTTAGGTAGCTTTGTTTCACAGTGCATTCCCATATAGCTAACTCCATCCTCTTTATTACAATCGCACTTGCCGTCAACACACTGTCCATTTAGATTGCAATCTATATCATCGCTACATTCATTGCAAGACGTCAGCACGGTCGTTGTTTCGACAGTTCCAACCCAAATACTCCAACCTGGGTCAACTTTCAATAAATCAAACTCCGAAGTCTCGGGAGAACGAAGAAGCCAATTACAACCGCTTTCGTCGTTTCCCTTCCTAATGTTATCATGTCGGAAGACCCATGCACTAATCTCTTCACAGTATGATATCTCAGCGGGCACTACCCAGTCTTCGTCAAACGATTGACGATCAAACTTTCTCATTTCTCGGTAGACAGGACGCCCTGCAAGATATCCGTCTTGCTTGTATACGCCAGAGAAGTATGAAAAGACTAGAGTGAAGTCTTCCCATTCACCAGTTTCGGGGTTCAACGCTAATGCACCAGTCCATACTTCATTTTGAAACTCGGTAGTGACAGAATCACAAAACAAGGTACCATTGCTCTGACGTATAGATACAACAATCAACCCAGCTAGAAAGCATCCGATATTAAGAAAGTAGATAGACTTGAGGAGAGCATCCTGTTTCCGACAGTGGTGCTTTACTTTCTCAAACTCAACAGAAAAGGCTGGGGCAGTGCAAGCGTTTTTCATCCTCTGGCCTAACACCTCCATCTTAGACAAACCGAATGCAATGTCATCAAGCTGTTGCACTGCAAAATGAAGAAAGAGTAGATGAGATACATATGAGAAGAGCCTGAGGTTGATTAACTGCAAACAGAAGTAATAAGCTGCTTACCGAATTGCAAAGCTAAAGTTTCCAGAAGTAGATGGGTATCAAGAAGAGGGGTTGAGGGTTCAGTATTTGTTGTGAAAGGGCTAAACCATACCATATGCCAAAACCATACTTCTTACCTAAAACGTCATAGAAGATATCGATTACACCTTCTGCCTGAATCAAAATCACAAACACATTGATTAAGAAGAAGTACCTATACATAACAAAACGATTTTGTGCATAAGTATACAAGTAAACATACAAACGATATGATATAGACTTCTGATCAACTCACCCAGAGAATATCCTTAAAATACTTGCAAAGACAAACTTCTTATAGTTCATATTATCCAATCGCTTGATAAATTCCTTCTTACGGATTTGCCGTAGGAGATATAAGCCTGTAGGGATCTGATTATAGATAAGGTTGTATGTAAATAGGAGGATTTAGAATATGATCACAAGATGTGAACAATTATGCATATACTTACCTCTTCCTCCATTAATAGAGCAACAAAGATACTCAAATATTGAGCTACCCGTACACTAGTGGTAACATTTGCAGGTATATTCCACTTATTATCCTTTGTGCCCCCATTTAACAAGTTGTCCTCGAACACTAGCCAAAGACATGTAAACGATATAATTAATATTGCAACTGCGTATTATGTGAGACAAAAAGATGAGAGATTCTTATATAATATCTACACCATCCCATACATGATATCTTACCTGAAAAGTAATGTGGTAACGAACATGTCTTCTCGGTGAATAGTAAACTATGTGTGGATTCTGGCAATTCCAATGTTAATTCAGCAGAACCGACTTTTTCATCCTTGGTATCATCATCAACGTCTGCAATACCATTTGAGGTTGATGTAGCTTGTGATATATTTTTATTACTATTTATCCAATCCCAATCATCTCCTCCTTTGCCATTGACTTTCGATGAAGATTCTCTGGCAGGAGTTGAAACATATATCGAGCGCATCCGCACTGATGAGGACCCTTCTGCACTTGTTGCCATTATTGTTTGTATATGATGTATTCGATATGTCTCTAAAGGATCTAAAAATCTGGTGCTTTGCGACGCTTATAAAATTCGGTTGATACTTTGCACTATGTATCTTTTACTACTGCTAATACTGCAATATGCGGTTAATACATTATCTCCAGCTTACCATATACCATATTGTAACGCCCGAACAACTAACAGATTGTCTGAGATTGTTTGCAATTATTAATTATCAGTTTTCATGTTTACATGGAGAAATCTCCTTTTGGGATTATGCAAAACATGAAAACCTCACGGCTATGAACTTGTCAGCAACTGATCTAATATATCGATCAACTCGTTATGTCAACATATACTATAATAGACGACAATGCTATGGTAATCTTATACTATCTTATATATGAATCCTACACTCCAAATTAAGACAGGAGCTTATCAATCTTCCCTCATATGTTCATGTCCATCTCATAGACATTTCAGTTGCCCTTCGTATAGCCTCTTCTTCGGCTTGAGCTTCCTCTTCCTGCTGTTTCAATGAGAGTGTCTTGACAACTTCCAGTAGATCTATCCCGCTTGATGTGGCCAGCTCATTTTGTTCATGATGAGATTTACGATTCTCCTCCAATACTGCAGATTGTTGCAAAGCTTTTGCCAATTCATCTTCTTCGGATACCTTCTTGGCTTCCTCCAAGGCCTTTGATTCAGCCAGTGCCTGTTCAATAAGATCCTCATCAGATGTTGGTTGGTTAGCAGCTTCTTCATTAGATTTTTCAATTGCAAGTAGAAGTGCATCTTCGAATTGTTTGTCTGTAAACTCTTGATTCAAGTAATGTTGTTTCTGAGACTCTTCGTATGCCAACCTCAATTGTTCGTCTTCATCTATTGGTGTTGGAGGTTCCTTGAGAGATAGTTCATATGCTAATCTTAATTGTTCTTCTTCATCTTCTTTGCCCTTTTGTTCTTCTTGAATTGATTGTTCATATGCTAGTTTCAATTGAGCCTCCTCTTCATCTTTGCGACTAGTAGACTTTTCTTCTTCTTTCAAAGATTGTTCATATGCCATTCTCAATTGAGCTTCTTCATAATCTTCTTCTACCTCTGCTTCATCAACTTTAAGTCTTGATGTATCTTCTTCAGGTATTCTTTTTGACACATATTGTACTTCATCTTCGCCTAAATAGTCATCCATTTGATCCTCTCCGACATGTCTGCCGGACTGCTGCATTGATTGGTAATCAATTGAACTGCCCTGATTGTCCT
>Ga0214479_100106_pt1 | contig 50148 bp, 52 predicted proteins | sample M1_20Mar14CPVII9_5_FD_165054 | JGI IMG/M metagenome (GOLD analysis project Ga0214479, IMG submission 165054) | Marine eukaryotic communities from Monterey Bay, California, United States - M1_20Mar14CPVII9sort6BwellE14 | ecosystem: Environmental > Aquatic > Marine > Unclassified | place: USA... | reverse complement strand
TGTTTCCGTCTCTCAACAATGCCAACCCGAACAAAGAAAAGAGTAAAGGTTGAAAAACCTGCCGTGGCGGAAGAAGAAAGTGAAGGACCTCCGCCATTGGTTAATCATCCAACACAAGCACCAACAGCATCGTCTAATAACAAGATCAAGAGGAACAGTAGGAAAGAGAAGAGAATGTAGTAACTTGATATCGTTTGATAAACTGCTTGCAAAGCAACAAAAGAACAAGAACAAGAAACGAATAATACCACCGAGTCAGCTATCATCATCCTCACGTGTTGACACATCTGTATTTGTATCAGTCTCATCAATTGAACAACCACCACAAACAATTGAAAGACAGACGACTTTACCGACTATTGATGAAGATGGTAGCTATGCATCTGGATGTAACTCGAGTTTGCTTTGGTGTTGTTTGCACGAGCAATTGGATAGATTACTCTTTAGTTCGTTCACTTCTACTAAGATTCAGTAAGACATATAGACATGATAACATGATAGTGGGATTGCTAAGTGTGGAGATTGTATGGAGAGGATTAGTATATTGCAAAGAGACGGCAGATTGGAGGTTATTATGTTCATGTATTGTTAGTTGTGTGTGTGAATAGAATGGAGTGTATTGAATTGAGAAGAAGAAAGAACGCTAATGCTAAACATAATGTATACGAAGTAATGTAATGTATGAGAAAGTAGTATGATGTGTCAATAACAAGAAGTTTATATGTAATAAAGGTTCTCCTTTTCTAATTCTAATCCCCCGTCTTGTGCTGCTCATACTTCAGAGATGTCTGACTCTTCCTGCTTTGCTGCTGGCTTTTGATCTCCTCCTGCTGCCGCAAGCTCCTGTTCCAACGACTCTCTTAAAGCCTGCTCGGCCTTCTTCTTGGCCTGTTCAAAAGTATGATAAACAAGTTAGAGGCAAGAATGCTAATGAATAACAGATCATGTATAAGACTACACACTCACCTTCTTCTCTTGGGTCTTGACATTGTACCAGCGATTCTTGACCGAGCTTTCGTTTCGTCCTGGAATACGTTTAGCAATCTCAGCCCATTTGTTGCCCAGCTCCTTCTGACCATCACGAAGTAACTTCATTTCATCCTCGGTCCATACTCCTATTGTTTGGTTGAGAGATAGATATGGATGTGAGTTAGAGATGAGAGGGAAAACGGAGGGGACACGACATATAAATGTGCCAGACTTACCCTTCTTGATTGTTGGATCTAAGATGTTTTCCCAACGGGCCTTTACTTGTTCGCCAACTCTGCCAGGTAAACGTAACGCAGCCCAGTTCTTCTCACCTTTCTCATCTACTTCTCCATTGGCAGCAAATGCGACAATACGATCGTCTTCCTCCTTGGTCCAGTGTCCCTTGACTAGTCCAGGTTGGAGAGCCTTCTTCCATCGATTCTTGCATTGACTTTCAGACCTTGATCCGTTGAACACATTATCAGAGATGAACTTCCAATTGTTATCACCCGATTGTTCAACGGCAAGACGTAAGATTTGATCCTCGTGATCACTCCAACGTACCCATCGTTTCGACTGTTGTTTCTTTCCCCCCTGTACAATGGGTACAGCGGCAGCAACCTCACTTTGATCAGTAGACACAACTTGTGCAAGATATTGCTGACCATAATACTGAGCCATTGGTACTGAGGCACGAGCAACAGCAGCCATTTGAGGTTGAGGAGGATGATGAAACATCGATGGAGATATACTCGGCATTCCATTATGAGAACTCATTGGCATTGGCATACCAAGTCCGGGCGGCGGCGAAAGGCCAGGGAGACTAGGCATTCCACCACCATAGGTATTATTGTAATTATAACCACCCAATCCTGGATGGTATTGAGGAGGAGGAGCATGATTCGTATGTCCCTGTCCTGCACCGCCAAGAGATAACAAGTTGTTCACGTCTGATGGTGTTGGTGCTTGTGTTGGATGATTAACCAATGGCGGAGGTCCTTCACTTTCTTCTTCCGCCACGGCAGGTTTTTCAACCTTTACTCTTTTCTTTGTTCGGGTTGGCATTGTTGAGAGACGGAAACAAAGGTTTATTAATTAATTAGACGTGAAAGTATATAAAGTATAGAATTGAGCAAACAAATATGTTGTGGAGAGTCTCAGTCCCGTGGAATGAAGTACGAATGAATCCACGGTGAATAACGAGCAGAATTCGTATGACTACTCACCTTTGGTGGAAGATTGGAGCCACCATTAGATGACAATGACAACGTAGAATCTTCTTCGTCTTGATCTCTGTGTGTCAATTCACTAATTTGTTCACTGTTTACCGATGCCATGTTATTAGTTTTATTTTGGTTGATTGTTTTATTGGTGAGGTTTTATTGAATGTGATTGTTATTGGTTTTGTTAGCTTTGTGATGATTCTTTTGTTGTTGTTTTGTGTTGGTGTGTATGTGAGGAGTGATTTTGTTCTTTTTTTCTTGAGTCTCGAGTCCCGCCTATTTAGCTTTGCACGTAGTGTATGGTACCTCTATAACCAACTGTGTTTGCTTGTGTATCAGGCTACTCTCCTTGAAGTCCAATGATCGATACCTTAAGTAGCGTATATTTCTACTGCCTCCATACAGCACTACTTGCCTCTTTGCCTTTATCTCGTAGAATACATTTGCAAAACATATTCTATCCCAATGAACATCTCCTGCCCGACGAATCTTGCACCACCAATGTGTCTAGCAGAAGATTGTTCAGGCCAGTTCAATGGCCATTCTCTTATGATATAGGTAGTATGTTTGTTTATGTTATCGTAGGACACTACCATATTAGTAGCAGATGATGATACTGCGGCGGTATTGTCTAATCTCCACAGTCTCCTCCGTCGTCACCACCACTATCCCCATCATCTCCAGAACTATCTCCTACATCTCCTACATCTCCAACACTATCATATCCGTCAATAGCGATACTTAATCCATCGTCATTAAAGCTACCATGATCTCCTTTGTTATTGCAATAATAATCACCTGTATTCTTACCACAACTAGCCAACGATGATAAAGAACTATCATCCCAATCAGTCAATCTATCCCCTAACGATTTATACCTATCAGAAGGTCTAGACTTTCCTTTCTTTTCTCTTTCCATAACTGAGGCATTCTCACCACCTTGTATTATAATGTCAGGTAATACATTAAGTAGTAATGTAAAGAAAAAAGCACCACCTAATATGATGTATAAGAAACTATTCCTATCGACGTTTGAATCTGTATCATACCATCCGTTTACATCTTCTTGTGATAGATGAGATATTGTAATTGATGACATTGTGTTGATTGATGCTATTGAATTGATATCAACTGAAGAATGTTCAAGGAGTGTTTGTTGTGTTGATGTTGATTGTACTACATTATGATACGAAGAGATAGGAGTAATAAACCAGGCGTTAGCGCCATTTTGATAAAAGATTAGTAACAATATGAATAAGAAGTATATCATTATAAGTTGCTCTGTGCTCTTAGTGATGATTGGATTTTGTTTGTGTCTTTCTAGTCTGTATCTTTCTTATTTGAACTTTGGTCTAAGAAGACTTCAACTACAAAAGCCCCCGCTAATCAAAAGAAGAAGAGCGTTGAAGACTGATATTTGTTAGTATACAAACAGTATTATTACTTCTCTGTCCCGTCTCTTTACCGCACATTACAACTTGCAACAACAAACTCCTTATTATCGTTTCATCGCCGAAATAAAGAGTTCATTCAATTTCTTGTTGATCCACTACTTCATTGTGAATGATCACTTGGGGTTAGGCCTTGCGCCTTGATGACTGCCAATTGCAAATAGAATTGAACATGATGGTATACACTCGTTCACATCATCTCATTTTACTACTATTCTGTAATGTGTTTTTCAAAGATCAATAAGCACTAGATGTGCAACGAGGTGTTTATGGGATCCAAAATTGTGAGTAGGCTTGCAGCATGTCTCAGGGTAGTTCCTTTACAATAGGGGGTCCAGCCCTATAAAGTTCAGATTTTTAAATTGCCTTATAAACATCAAACTTTCTTCCAAACAACTCAACTAGGTCCCCTTATGATATTCCTAGAGTTTGGTTTGATTGTATTGACCTCTTCCCTGCCTACTAGGGCCGCCAAGGCATTATTATCATGGTCAAAGTGCCTCACCTTCGCAATTACCCTAGAGGTCTTGGTCACGTACACGGTATCCTCACGGTATCCTTACCTACAGTAATACCTAACAAAAATAACTTGAAAAGTCACACAACATGGTAATCGATCACGTAGTAGGGTGTTGTCAATAGCGGCGCCGATGCGATATACCATCGTCCCATATGCTGTAGATACATTGTCTATTACATACTAGATGAGATGGGAACGTCATCGCCGGCACAACATGGTCGTATGGAGCAGCCGCTCTCACTACAATAAGCATGAATTTTATCGACGACGATGTTAGTCATTCTCGAATATTGTGCGTCCTGTGGCCGTCTATCATCCATCTATCGAAGCAGTTATAGGCCCCATAGCCGTGGTATAATATGGTAGTCGATCTGTTGCAGTAATTGCAGTGGAAAGAGACGAAAAGGCGATCAATAATGGTCGTATCACATTTTTATTATTAAGAATAAATTGATGCACATCATGTGTCAAAGTGTATTAGAACTGAATAAAAGTACTATACATAATAAAACACATTATCTAGCTTTAGTTTAGCAGTTATTTAATGCATTAGAGTGCTATTTTATTGGTCTACTACCACTATATAAAGTATATTAGCCACTATCCATCTTGAATGTTGGTATCTCAACAAAGAAAAATATATGAAAATCTAATCATACTCATTAATACAATCACTCCAGTGGTAAAAACAACACATCTTTCCTTTACTATAGTTTATTCTATTGTTAAGTTGTGTTGATTTCCACTCTATACCACCAGATACGATATCAAACATCACTTATTGACTCAACCCCCATCCCACTTTTTACTCAAAACATACCTTATAGTATATATACTTTAATGTCATCAACCCCCTATACCAAAGCAACATTAGAAACTCTTTTCAGGAGTATTATACTGTTGAACAACCAATGGATTCATTGTATGATCCCTAAACAGGAGTTCCTCACATTGAAAATGTGTTTTAAATTCACATTTCCCACCAATCCCAAACAATACCAATCAGGCTTTATGCGTCACCCACCTCCCCCTCTTTACCAAAAACCCATTTAATACCATTATTTGATTGTTATGTGAGTTGGTTGGACTATTAATCCATGCCGAATAGTGAGTTTTACTCCTTAATCCACCTTATCATGTATTTTTTTAATCGAAAGTTGATGTATGAAAAATGTGTAGGAGAGTCCAGCCTAGCCCCATCTATTGCAACTGCCACTATAAACCTTTCATAATAATCAATTAAAGCGGATAATAAACGAATATGGGAGGGAGGTATTTATTGGAATGAGTATTGATAGGATGATGGTCGAAATTGACATTGATTGAGAATAATTGTAGAGTGGTGTATCTGAGTTATCGGCGGTGTTATCGAGCGTGGAACACGCCGCCGCGCCGTCAATATCAAGGCATAGGCCAATAGTATTGTTGGATACGTTTGTGGCTATAGGTGAGAGGGTATATAGGCATTAGGACGCCGATAACATGCTAGTAATACCAAACACTAACAAAAATATGCTCTTGTCCAGTTTTTCAGCTACTAAAGGGTACTAATTTAAAATTCCGCGATCGTGGGCGCATCACCCCTGGGATGGATGATGCGCCCACGATCGCAAAAGTGAATATATATATAGTATATTTGGAGATAAATGGGACAAGAGTTTGGGGAGGGTGGTTGGGTGGCATCAAAAAATTACAAAATTGGCGACCCCTCTGGTGAAGGACAGGTGTCTTTTTCGGCGTGATTTACTGTGACACTAGATATGACAAGCGGTATTCAGAATTTATTTATGTCACATCGGCCTAGGGCTGGACCCCCTATTTACAAATCTTGAGGAAATTATGTTTTGATTGATTTTGTTGCTTCTCTAGAGAGGCTAGAGAAACAAACAGCACCACTATGGAATCACCAAGAGCAGCTGCATCAAATGACACCAACTTTGCAATGTGAAACTCCTTATCTGTCAAGTCTTTGACCAAAGACTAATAAGGGTGGGACCCACTCTCTTGCTTATTACTAACAAAAAGAATTGTTGAGAAAGTTTTTGACCCCAAGAAAATTCATTTTTGTTAGAGGAACTACCCTGAGACATGCTGCAAGCCTACATTCTATTTTGGATCCCATAAGCACCTCGTTGCACATCTAGTGCTTATTGATCTTTGGTGTTTTTGGGATTAAAAATGCACATCTTGTGATTGCTCAACAAGGCGAAAATGATGATGCATCATGTGATGGCGATGATGATATATGTCAAGGAGGAGAGAACAAACAACAGCAACAACAGCAAAAGCCACTAAAAGAGTCCAAACTCTGCTCTTCATCTACCAATATTTCAACATTAGATCATTTCTATTTTGATCAAGGTATGTCAGCTCAAACATATAAACCGAACACTCCAATGAAATCAACAGTTTTGAAGTTGATGATAGTGAAGATATCCAAAGTAAATACAATGTATTCTTAGTAGTTATACTATAGTTCCCAAGGTGGTTGTTACTGCAAATATCTATAGCTGTGCTGATGTCGACAACAGTATATCATCGTCTGAATCTTCAATAACCTCAGCCTCAAATGAAGAAGAAGAAGAAGGTGATAATGGTTTAATTACAATGGAAGTATGGCAACCACGGTCAGATGGAACATATTCATCATTACGACCAGGTATTGAAGAGGGTGATTGTCGTGCTAGTGTACCAATACAGCAGAATCATATGAACACAAACAATAACAATGAATTCTCCAACATTCTTGGACATGTTAAATTTTAAACACTACCACCCGGCAGTCCAGGACTTTTAAATGGTCTCATCCCACACGGATCAAGAGATTATCCACCCTATTCAAAAGGGAATATAAAAATGTATTTAAATATTTATGGATATTATCCGTGGTTGGGACAACTTAGTATGATTGAGTTGGATGATATATTGAAAAACAAAGAGAACAAAGGGTCAATTGGCAGACGGCCTCATGATGCAAAGAATGTCAATGACAAAAGTAGTAGTGGTAGTGGTGGGGGTAATATCAAATCAGTAACACAAGTATTTGATTCGTTGATAAAAGTTGAGATTGATATATTTATAGAACAAAGGAAGCCTGAGGAAATAATAGCGAGCAGTCAAGATTCAAGTGATATATTTTGTTCATCACGAGGACTGTTCAATTGGATAACATCATCATTCTTCAAGGAGCCCATCGCTGTTTGTTTCCCATCGTTACTTGACTTTTTCCAATTGTGAAGAGATACCAAAGAGATTCTTGTGGAGCGTATCAATTGGGTAGTTGCCAAGGAAGACTCGATAGCAATGTTGAAATGATGTCGATGGTGGCAAGATGAGATTAAGGACAGTTTCAGAACCTAAGGATAATATTAATTACTATCTTATATTATGTACATTGTGCAAATGTCTATACAAGTTCATCATGTCATGCAGCACGAGCACTCCTTATCACCCTGTGGGTATGTGCCTTCTTTGTCGACGACTTGCTTGGTTTCGGCCCCCCACTACTGCTAGATACAGTATCTCCTAGTTTTGGCCAAGATAACCAACAACAATCATCCTTGGTATCATCTTTGTCTTCTAAAGACCTTGAAGAAGATGACGATAGGCTAATGCTACTACAATCATCATCTTTATTTGAGCTTGAGGTACTCTTGCTTGTTGGCCATGGCAGCCACTCTTCACTCTCCTTAGTATTAGCAGTAGCAGAAGATGCAGGTTGCGTCTTCTTCTTCAGTAAGTCATCCAAAAAGGCTTGAGGATCAAACTCATCAACTTCTTTTTCATCACCATTCACTTCTGTTTTGAGTGGCTGTCGCACATTTACATCAATTGTATTGTTTTGAGCAACATTATCAACTTCTTTTGGATCAAAATCAACGCTACTTAACTTCTTATCAAAAGGACGTCTCCGCGTAGATCTAGGTTTATACTTCTTCATCTCTTGTTGTATTGTGTTTACAGATTGAGTTAGAGACGTTTCTGTGCCTGATTTTTTCCTTGGTGCTAAGTTGTCAGTATTACTTGCAATATTGTTGTCTCCCGAGATATCAAGCTTATCATCAAATGACATGTCGAGGTTATGATTTTGTGGCCAACTCCTCCGAGATATATCGGAATTAGTAAAACTTGTTCCTGTTGATAAGGTCGATGAAGCAGTAGTTGAAGAACGAGTAGAACCAAATCTGATAGAAGCAGATAGAATAGAACTTCCAGAGGACATACCCGATGATATCATGCTACCCAATCGACTACCGGTTGGTCTCCTTCGTCGTCTTCTACTGCCGCCGTCATGTATGTCATGACACATTGATTCATTATTCATCTCTTTATCTACCACCATCCGTTGCAGCATAGCCTGATATCCAGCGGAGGTGACAAATCCTGACTTCTTCACCTCATTCTTTAGATTATCATCAACATCAAGGGCGAACTGTTGTGCTGATCTCTTCGATGATGCGGACATGCTCTCTCTATCCAAGTTGTTCTATGATATGCGTAGCCCTTTACTAATATTATAACTCTCTTCTATCCAATATATGTATTAGACCCATTACACAGCCTTTCTACACTATCTTATTAGTGTCTCAAACTCTATGTTATGAGTAATGCCTCTTCATTTTGTGAGTCTATGCAGTTTTGGGGTGCGAAGCACAATGCTGTGCAGTCTTTACACTAACCGGGACGCTATGGGTATGTCACACGACGACATTTTTCTTGAGGTATCCTTGCACTAAAGTTTCACAAAGAGGTTATCCCTACAGCCATATTGTAATACGGATGGTGTTGATGTAATTAAACAACCAATGTAAGTCATTGCTAATGTGGCCCATGATGGTTTCATTTTCCTGGATGACAAAGGCCGAGGATACCTTAAACACCAAGCAGTTAGTTCAGATAGCAGGTCACTCAATTCATCTCATTCAGCTGTTGATTCTGTCATTCCATTTCTTGTTCCACTTCATTCCCTTTCTTATCAGTCTAATGCATATAAAATATGCATTCCCAATTTAATGTTTCTTATTGTAATACTGCCTTCTCCTTCCACCGTCCGTAAGTGTATCCTTTTCTATTTTGATATTACTGTTTGTGTTTATTGGTTAACTAATTCCTACTAATTCGCATCTATAACCATGCACGTACATAGATGATCGATTAATGTAAGTACAACTTCATTCACTATCGTTTGCATTCATATAACTGAGATAGCTATTCCAAATCCCCCCGACTGTTGCAAGATATGGTATCCTTCGTTGAGGAGATATGAAAGAAAAGTTTTGATAGAATAGCAATTGGCCAAAAGACACATTCCACTTTAAATGCTTGTTGCACTTTTGGAATGACATTGCTATTTGTCGAATCTTTTGAATCACTATCCTGCCTCACCAAGGTAAGTGAATGTTCCAATCATCAATTGTACAGCAGTTTGGCGAATCAAACATTTTGTGCATATCATGTGTACATTTTGTATTATCAACCAATATGTGTCCAATCTATTCCTACACGGCCAAACCATATTAGATATGCGGTAGAATTCATTGATATATGACCCCCAGTTGATTGCCGTAGGTAATCTTTGATGTTACGGCAGTATTGTTCCGTGTAGAGTAGTTACTATCAATCAAAACAATTCTTCGAAAAATGAGAGAGGTAGCGCATATCGTCGATGTTGCTTTATCTCGAGTATAGGACATATGATGCGGACATCACGTGATAGTTCAATACATATCTGTTAAGGGGAATCGCGTAGTTGAGTATCAAATATCCTACAGAGGCTACTCACGTGCATCATCGTCTCTCATTTTTGGACTCGCCTGATGTGTGCATTGATAGTGTAATAACTAAAGAGGTTGCAGGTATATCTTTGGCGGATATTGTACAATAATATAGTACAAGCGCAACAAATGCGGTAGCGGTGGCATTAAATTGGTGAACAATTAAAAGATTAGTTCTTTTTATCAACCAGCGACGATTGCAGGATACGATATTGCTTATGCACGCCGTATGGTTTGATGACGACAGTAGCAATCAATTTCTACATCAAACGATATATCAACTTCGGAGTAGTATTGTGATAAAACCACGGCGGATGATATATACCGCTCGTAACCAGTACATCTTCAAACAACATTCTAAAAGGAGGTAGGTTTGCCGTATCTCTGATACTCTTAGTTAGTATTATCGGAGCAAAGAAGAGTGGCCGCCATGATGAGTTTGCTAAGATGATGATTTTGGTTGTGGGAATCAAGATTACCGTTTACATAGAACTATTCATTCGCGGGGAATCTTTAGTTAATTTACTTAAGCCCAAACGGTATTAATAGTTAATTTTAGTTAATTTACCTGAGCCCATAGTTAATTTGGCTATAGTAAATTAACTAAGGATACCGTTTTGCTGCGGCCACCACCAAAACGTTATTTAAGATAATGTGGTGGGATTATTCCGTATAGTCCGCGGCGGCGAGTGGTTGGCCTTGCAATTTTTTGTGGTTGGATGTGGTTTGTGGGTTGAAAATATATACCATATGGTATCGAGACGATGGTATATCGAGGATTAGATGGTGTATTTAAATTGTTGAGGATGGTGTGTATCAATTGTTTGGGTTTGTGGTGGAGTTCGGTAGAGTTGCAATAAAAAACTTGAGCTGAGTTCGAGAAATTTTATAAACACGAGAGAGTTTGGTATATGTTGCAAGTATTAAGGAGAGAGGTTATTGAGGGTTTGTTGATGATATTCGAAGCGGGGTATTTATTATTTAATTGCGTACCCTCTATCCACGCCCACTCTGACCATATTATTTCTCTCGTATATTATCTCCTTAAATCTTCTCCCAACAATAATAAAAAATTACAATTGTAAATACACCACATTATTAACCAACAAAACAAACACACAATCCAAACAACAGTACGTAACAAAAGCATCCTCATCGGACTAACCTCGGTATGTCAAGGACTAACCTCGGTATGTCAAGGGATACCAAAGTCCCCTAGAGAAGTATAACCATACACCCAGTACGAATGGCATTAAAGGAACCAGCCAAGTCTAAGGCATTAGCACAAGAGGCATTTGGATATAATAAGTCGGTATGGACAGCCGGTGAGCAGGGTAAAAAGAGTATGGTTGGTACTTACGGTCTAACTAATTATTAGATTTGTTAGGGTGGTATATAGCATGCTTAGGTTGCATATTATGATATTTTGGGGGATTGTTAGTTTGGGGAGTTTTGTTATGCTGGGGTAGACTTTGGGGATGATGTGGGATAATTGTGGAATGGATAAGGATGTGCCGTTCGAGGGAATTGTTGCGGATGCCACAAGTTTGTATGAAGATTGGAGGCAGTGTCAAATAATAACTATTTAGATCATGTGCCTTTTTATGCTTTTATTCCTATCTTATATATATCTTGTATACTCTCTAATTAATAAATGGGGCAATGAACAGGTCAATTAAAGTAAACGGTTTATAATGTTTTAAGGGTGTAAGTTTTGGATGGGGAATGAGGATTTAGGGGTGGGATTATTTGAGGTGCGATATTGCAGTGTGGTTGTCAAAGTTAAGTGTTACTAGTATGTGGTCAATGTTTTACGGCGCTAGCTCATTCAACAGTGATGTGTCAAATTTTGACACATCACGCGTAACTGATATGGGATACAGGGTTACTGATATGGAATACATGTTTTATGGTGCCAAATCATTTAATCAAGATTTGTCGAACTTTGATACCTCAAGCGTTTTTGTTATGGCACATATGTTTAGTGATGCCATCTCATTTGATGGAGACGTGTCAAACTTTGATACTAATTCAGGCATTACTCATATCAATGGTATCCTTAAGATCTACTTCAATGCCAAAAACGTGAAGAACACCAGATAATCAATACCCAACGCCAAGCTATTGCATTGTCTCATCGCCAGAATCGTTGCTCTATCATATACTCACTTCATTGTTTATCTAACGGATGATATATTTCAATCCAACGCCATCTATCATCGCCGTATTTCTTATTAAATCACAGAATTGATGTATCATAATCGCCCAACTGATGGTTTTGATCGCCTATATTCTTTGTTATGAGATAACTTGATAAAATATTAGGATGCGAAAGCACTTAACGGTCAACATGACGAGCGTTACATCTCATATCATGCTCATTTTGAATCATTATTTGACCTCCGATTGAGCTCATAAAATATCTGAACAAGTCTCCGTCACATCAACTACTTCACTCAACTCTACACATCAACCTACTACTACCAATATCAACCATGAAATTCTATTCTATTGCCACCATTATGACCATCACTGCATCAGCAGCACATGCCGCCACCAAAGTATCAGGAGAAGATCATGATGCCATCGTTACAGGCCTTCGTCAACTTACTACCAACAGCGGAAGTGATAAGCTCGGTGACTTCTTAGAAACTTTGATGGAGAGTGTCCTGGAGAAGCGGGAGGAGCCTGTTACTACTACTGTTGCCACCCCTGTTTCTACGTAAGTGTTGTTGTTTTGTGCATATATATGTCGTCTTTGCACAATATGTCTTCTTTTTTTAGTCCATATAATGTGAATCTAATCACCCGCCTATATGCCACATATCATTCAATACCAATCCTTTTGAATCATAGGGCTACAGCCAAGTCCGGCAAGGCAGCAGGAGGTAGTGGCAAGTCAGGCAAGGGTTCGAAGATGCCAAGCAGTGTTTTGAACGGGAGCCCTGTCCTCTTGTCTGACGAGTCTGGTGCAATTATTCCTCTAGTGAGCCAATGCTTTGCAAGCCATGGTGGACGAGGCTACCCTTGTAGCACTTTGCAAGCTCTCAGTGCTGCATTGCTTGATAAGGATGTAGACTCTAGGCTTGATGGGGAGAAACGGATTATCTATAACCAACTTGAAGAAGATGACATTGCCTATTTCGAGTGTAACGATGGCATCTGTGATAACGGTAGTTTTCTTAACTTATCACCTTCAAATCTGGGTGAATTCTACTCTGGTGAAGGTTGCCTAGGTAGATTTTGTAGTACTAATTCAGGTGATGATGCGGGTAAACCCTGCACTAGCAATTGTAACTGTGGTAGTACTTGCGGTAGTTCAACTGGTACATGTTCCGTCGAGGAGTTTAGGGAAGAATTTTGTGATGATGATTACTTGTTGTATTGCTGCTCTGATCAACCCCAGTTCAATGAAGGGATTTTGGGAGACTAAGAATTCGATGGTATTTTTGTATATCAAACCGGTGTTGTTTTGGTGAGCTTTCGGGATTTAGTAATGGGTTTATGTTAGGAAAGAGAAAGAGAGGTCAGATAATTTATTATGAGAAGCAAGGTTTGCTTGCTTACTCGAGTGTCTAATGAGTTAAGTATTAAGTAGGTAATAAAGATAATGTCATTAATGATGTTGCTTAGGCGTCTTAGACTTGCTCTTTTCTAGTACTTCTTTTGCTTATAGATGAGATGAGAGAGCTCCCTCAGTTCAGCACCTTATTCTCTCTCTTTGCCCCGCTCCTCGTTCTCTTTACGGAGACTAGCCATCTCTTCAACTTGCTGTAGAAGAAGTGGAACCTTGCTGTAGAAGAAGTGGAACTACATCACCCACACAGCCACTGCAACATTCACCCGCCCCGTTTTCACATTCTCTACAATACTTGACACTACTGTATTCCTCACTATTGTAACAATCCGCACAATTCTGATTGATGCAGTTTCTCCCCTTACAATAATGATAATGATAATCTAAGTCTAAACAATCAGCACAGCGAGTTCTATGGCAACTATCACAACTATACAAACAACATTAGCGTGTCACACTCTTCCATCTCCCCACAACCCTCACAATATGCCTCAGAACAAGACGTGCACCTTGCTACTGGGACACAATCCGTACAATATTCTTTCTTGCAGGTATCACAAAAGCTAAAAGTCTCATGACCATCCTCATTCTCACCATCACAATCATGACAGATAGGTTTGAGGCAGTCATAGCAAATCGACGTATTATCCAAAAAAATGGTTTAACCAATCACGATAGTTCAGGTTTCTATTACACTTTGTACAGCTGAACCCTCGATTATCAAGCAGTACATTGAAATTTCGCTGCACTGCCACTGGATGAAAGTTATGAACAAATAATTCTCCTTTTCCTTCTTCTTTTTCTTCTTCCTCGTCCTCCTCTTCTTCTGAAGATAACCATTTGTCAGGAAACTGAATGTGTTTTATATCAGAATGGGCACAACTGCATCTTCGGAAATCTTTGGTTCAGGCTCAGTTTGTTCCAATACCATACTACCCTTTATTGGATTTAATCCTTTACCTGTAATGTTGCACAACCACATAACTTTAATCTTTTGAGCACATCTTGTGCATTAATGCATATAATTTCAAGATGGCATTGTCATCGTCTCTGTCAGCTTATTGCAAGTTCCTTCTCAACATCTCCGAAATCTAATATATCCCACTGTGATGCTGATACGATAGCTGTACTAATAGGTGTTGGTGCATCAAATTATCATTATTTTGCCATAAAGATGATGAGGTGAAAGCTACAGCTAATATCGCCCTCGATGGCTTGGATAAATACGCTGGTACATCTACCAATATACCAATTGGTAGATCACTAATATGTAGGGTATCAGCGGCAGTCCGCCGACGCTTATTGGTGCTATTTATCGTCATTGGTTGAGATGGTTTGATAGTTTGCCGACTTACATGAAGATGTAGTATCGTATTATTTTAGCGATTGACTGGTCACTCTTACTTTGTACCATCGCTCCTCTTTTATTTCTGATAGATTGACTGCCTATTGCAAATAGATTTGAACATGATAGTATACACTCGTTCATATCATCTTATTCTCGTACTTATCTGCAATGTCTTCTTTTTGGGATATAAAAATGCACATCTTGTGATTGCTCAACAAAACGAAAATGATGCATCATGTGATGGGGATGATGGAATATGTCAAGGAGGAGAGAACAAACAACAGAAGCAACAACGAAAGCCAATAAAAGAGTCTAAACTATGCTCTTCATCCACCAATCTTTCAACATTAGATCATTTCTATGACCAAGGTATATCAACTCAAACATATAAACCGAACACTCCAATAAAATCAACAGTTTGTGAAGTTGATGATAGTGATGATGGTCTAAGTAAATACAATGTTGCACATTGGTCATTCTGGCGTAGTAGTTATACTATAATTCCCAAGTTGATTGTTACTGCAAATATCTATAGCTGTGCTGATAATGATGATGGCAGTAATTCAATGCATGTATCCTCAATATCAAATGACGAAGAAGATAATGATGGTGTAATTACAATGGAAGTATGGCAACCACGTCCAGATGGAACATATTCATCATTACGACCAGGTATTGAAGAGGGTGATTGTCGTGCTAGTGTACCAATACAGCAGAATCATATGAACACAAACAACAACAATGAATTCTCCAACATTCTTGGACATGTTCAATTTTCAACACTAACACCCGGTAGTCCTGGTGTCTTGAACGGCCTGATACCACACGGTTCACGAGATTACCCACCCTATTCAAAAGGGAATATAAAAATGTATTTGAATCTTGATGGATACTATCCGTGGTTGGGACAACTTAGTATGATTGAGTTGGATGATATATTGAAAAACAGGTCGGTAGTTGGCAGACGACCTCATGATGCAAAGTATATCAATGACAAAAGTAGTAGTAGTGGCAATGGAGGCGGTGGGGGGATAGATATCAAATCAGTAACACAAGTATCTGAATCATTAATGCAAGTTGAGATTGATATATTCATAGAACAAAGAAAGCCTGAGGAAATGACAACGAGCAGTCAAGATTCTAGTGATATATTTTGTTCATCACGAGGACTGTTCAATTGGATAACATCATCATTCTTCAAGGAGCCAATCGCTATTTGTTTCCCATCGTTACTTGACTTTTTCCAATTGTAAAGAGATACCAAAGAGATTCTTGTGGAGCGTATCAATTGGGTAGTTGCCAAGAAGACTCGATAGCAATGTTGAAATGATGTTGATGGTGGCAAGATGAGATTAAGGACGGTCTCAGAACCTAAGGATAATATTTAATTACTAACTTATATTATGTACATTGTGCAAATGTCTATACAAGTTCATCATGTCATGCAGCACGAGCACTCCTTATCACCCTGGGGGTTTTCTTCGTCGACTTGCTTGGTTTAGTGGTATCTCCAATCTTTGGCCGACCAGTTCTAGTAGTTTCTCCAAGTTTTGGCCAAGATAACCAACAACAATCATCTTTATTATCATCTTTGTCTAATGACCTTGAAGAAGATGACGATAGGCTAATGCTACTACTATCATCATCATCTTCATTTGAGCTTGAGGTACTCTTGCTTGTTGGCCATGGCAGCCACTCCTCACTCTCTTTAGTATTTGCACAAGATGCAGGTTGCGTCTTCTTCTTCAATAATCCATCTAAAAAGGCTTGAGGATCAAACTCATCAACTTCTTTTTCATCACCAGTCACTTCTGTTTTGATCGGCCGCACACCGACATTCCTTGTATCATCATCTTGAGTAACATTAACATCCTCTTTTGGATCAAAATCAACGCTACTTAATTTCTTATCAAAAGGACGTCTCCGCGTAGATCTAGGTTTATACTTCTTCATGTCTTGTTGTAAAGTGTTTACAGATTGAGTTAGAGATGTGTCTGTGCCTGATAGTTTCCGAGGTGCCAAGTTGTCAGTACTTGCAATATTCTTATCTCCCGAGATGTCAAGCTTATCATCAAATGATATGTCGAGGTTATAATTTTGTGGCCAACTCCTCCTAGATATCTCGGAATTTGTCAAACTTGTTCTTGCTGATAGGGTTGAGGAAGCAGTAGTTGAAGAACGAGTAGAACCAAATCTAATAGAAGCAGATAGGATAGAACTTCCTGAGGATATCATGCTACCCAATCGATTACCGGTTGGCCTCCTTCGTCGTCTTCTACTGCCGCCGCCGTCATGTACGTCATGACATATATCTTTATGTATCGATTCATTATTCATCTCTTTATTTACCACCATCTGTTGTAGCATAGCCTGATATCCAGCGGAGGTGACAAATCCTGACTTCTTCACCTCATTCTTTAGATTATCATCAACATCAAGGGCGAACTGTTGTGCTGACCTCTTCGATGATGCGGACATGCTCTCTTTATCCAATGATATTCTTGATATACCACCCTTTATGATATTATAACTCTCTACCAATCTATTTACACAGCCTACTATCCTATTAGTGTCTCAAATAATGCCTCTGTGCAGTTTTGGTGCGAAACGGCAATGCTGTGCAGTCTTTACACTAACGAGACGCTATGGGTATGTCACACGATGACATTTTTATTGAGGTATCCTTGCACTAAAGTTTCATTCGAGAGGTTATCCCTCACTCCTCCATACTCGAGGCAGGATGTATTTAATGACAAAACATAGGAGAGGGGGTAATTAAACAACCGTACCAATGTAAGTAACTGCTAATGTGGCCCATGATGGTTTCATTTTCCTGAATGACAAAGGCCAAGGATACCTAAGACACTAAGCAGCTAAGAGGCAGATCACTCAAATCATTTTAGCTTGTCCTTGACAGTCGAATGGAAATATGCATTCCCAATTTCATGTTTCTTATTGCAATATTGTCTTCTCCTTCCTTCGTCCGTAATGGTATCCTTTTCTATTTTGGTATTGTTTGTGTTTTTTGGTTAACTAATTTTCACACCTATATCCATGCCACAGTAGATAAATCAATTAACGCAGATTAACGCACAACTTCATGATTCACTATTATTTGCATTCATATAACTGAGATAGCCATTCCAAACACCTCCAACTGTTGCAAGATATGGTATCCTTCGGTGAGGAGATACGAAAGAAAAGTTGATCGAATTGGCAATCGGCCAAAAGACACATCCGACTTTAAATGCTTGTTGTACTTTTGGAACTATATCATTGTTGTTAGAAGTCTTGCTATCACTACCCTGTCTTTCCAATACATTAAGGAAGGAAAACAGAGCAACGAGATAGGGAGGAAAGATTGTAAGTTGAGTGATTACCGTCTTTTTGAAAGCATTTGCAAATGTTGGGGCACTGAACAGTCTGTCTAATTTGCTAAATGCTAAGAAGAAGTATGGTCCGTGTAAAGTAAGACCGACTACTGACCAGTGCATTGTTCGTATGGGATCATAATCTACTGATGATAATGATGATGGCTGTTGTGTGTCGGATGACGCTTGATGTGTATCTTTGCAAATGCCTTTCTCCTCATTAGTTATAAAAGACCTATTTTCCACCACTAATTGTGTACCAATATCAGCAATGGCCATGATACTAGCTGATTGTATACCAGCCTTTGCAACCGAGCGTAGTAGAGTCAACATTGGAGTATTATTTATTGATGTTAGCGATTGATGATTGTTTTCGATATATTATTTTACATTTTGTGAGGAGACAAGAGAGTTGGCCGCCGCAACAACAGCCCAAGAACCCTAAGATGGATGATGAGCATGGAAACATAATCTGTCTTGCCCCATAGCATACATGCCTTTCAAATTAGCACCCCATCTTGCATCTAGTCTCCTCACATACAAGCAGGCGCGTTAGAAGATATGGCGATTAAACGGTACATGTCGGCAACACAAATGAAGATTGAGGTGTGCTAGGTACTGCTAGGTATTACCACCGCTTATGAGAGAAGGACGGATATAGTCATCACATCTCAATCCGAGTATGGCTATTATCATAATCTCTTGAAAAAAGTGAAACTTAACTACAAAATAATAATTTGGATACCTAAAACAAACATCAAATCAGCCATTGCAATTACTGATGAAAATATCGGAGAGCTCAACCACCAATCTCACACACGAGGAGCGTATAGATATAGTACGTACACACTTTCAAAATAAAGGATATCGTGTCCATTCTGGTTTGCAATTCGGTGTAGAACTTGTATTATACTCGGATATACCAAGTAAAGTCCATTCTGATTTCTGTGTACATGTTCCTTATGATAATAATGGAAAGTTAGATTGGAGGATGATACAAACACTTGTCCGATCTATGCCTAGTATAAAGAAGACATTAATTGTTGCACATGTTAAAGAAAAGAAGATGGACGGCAGTAGTAGTAGTGATGATACACAGCAACAACAATTAGTAAAAGAAAGATATGTAGTACATGAATTAGCAATTTCGTCAGAGCATGCTCCCTTTAGACATAAGAATATACCAAAGGGTGTGGGAACACAGATTAAACCACAACCAAAGAATAATGAATGATGTTAATATGCAGCAGAATCGAGCTATGATGTGTTGGTCATACCTAAGTTATGGATAGTTATGATTGGTTTCTACCTCAAAATTTAATTCACATCATGCGCACAACGTCGCTCATGTTATACAACAGCATAGGTTGGGAGTACGCAAAATAGTACTTAAGTCCAGGGCAATGTTTTACTGTGGTTACTTCTTTGATACACAACACCGAACGAACTTGATTATCTTTAGGCAATGGAATTAGGCACTAGTACATCTATCACCAGTCATTCTTGCCTTCACCTTCTCTTTGGTATTCCAAGACACGGATTCGTTGTTGATATTGCTCGACCTTTGTTCGGAGATCTTGATTATCCAATTCTTTGATTTGAAGCATTTTACTTGCATGTTTGAGCTCAAGTTCCTTCTGACTAAGTTGCTTTTGAGTTTCATCTTGGAGTTGCCAAACATCAACAACACTAGATTTACGATGTGGTGGTGCTGGGGAAGACTTTGGTTCATCGGTTACCTTGCATAGAGTTTGCACCTTCTTTTCCAAGAATCGATTACCTTGGTTGAGTTCTGCACAGCTCTCTTCAAGCTCGGAGATTCGAAGATTTAATGACTCATTCTCTTCTTGATATAGATGCAGCTCCTTTTTAACTGATGCATACCTGGCCTTGTACTCCTTGTGAAGGCTGAGGATGTCATGTAATTTGTCTTCTTGTGCCTTTATTCTTGACTGATCAATCTGTCGTTGGGATTGTAGAAGATGAAGCTTTGTGGTAGACTCCTGTCCATGATATAGAAGCATGAGGTAAGATTGATATATGTGAATGAGTGGCTTCTTCTTATATCATCAAACGAAATGTGCTTACCTCAATCTCAGCTCTACTACAATTAGTAGAAGGGATTGCTTTTAGTGTTTGTAATTGATTTTCAGCTGAGTGAAGGCGTAGCGTCAACTGATTTAGTAGAGTATCTACATTTTCCTTATCCTCGTCATCTCCTAAGTGACCATCTGCCTGTGCATTTACAACAATATCTCCAAGTACCTTTTTGCAACCACCAGTGGAGTGCCGTTTTGGGGTGTAAGATGTGCCACTGTTTCGTCCATACCCACGCATTTTTAAAGAGGAGATCTCATTCTTTAGCTTGCTTATTACTTGCAACGACGATTTGTGCTTTGCTATTAAATTTCGGTGCTCTTTCTGGATGCTATTGTAGGATTGGAAGAGATCTTCATAGTCCTGTCGATTCTTGTTCTCGTGTAACAACGACGAAGCAAGTTTAGCAGCATCGTCACTGGCTGCAATCTTCTTTTGGTTTGTCTCCAAAGCTGCACATTTGGTTCTTAACTTTATATTGGCGTCATTGAGAGAGTTCACTTCCTCCGCCAAAGATCTGTTCTGTGATTGGAGTTTGTAGTACTGTTCTTCAATTGGTGTTGATGATTCTCCTCCCGCGGCAATAGGGCTTTTATCATGAGCTGGTATTGTCCACATCATTAGTTTAGAGTTTGGATAGGGAACTGCAATGACGCGCTGTAAGCATATGCCACCGCTTTTGGACACAACTAAAAAAAGTAAACCTATGTACGAATCAAGAGTCACAAAATTACTCAAGCCACGTTTACAAGGTACATACGGTATATCATCATGGCATTAGGATTTACTGCCTCCTTATCATTGGAGTCCTTGTTGGACAGAGAGCAACTGGATTTTCAATCAAGAGGCATATTATTAAGGCGATCGTACCAAGAAATAATAATACAAACATAACAAGACAAATTATTGATCAACAATTGGGTAGTTCAAGGCCTAAGGCTGCCAATAGTTTCCCATCTTTTAAGATGATGAGTACTACAGATGATGAATCTGAAATGATTGAAGATAATACTGGCGTTAAGACTACCAATCAATTATCTACTACCGTGGAAAAGAGTATCCAAGACTTAAGCTTTGGGGCAAACTACATACACACAAATTACCTTGAGACGTGGGGAAAGATATTAAGACGAGGCAAGTATTTGATCCCTCTTGCAGTCTTCTTCTTTCTTGGGGTAGCAGTTTATCCCGGCACTACTATGAATGCCGTTAGTGAACAAATCAGGTCGGTGCTGGAAAGAATATTGATGCTATTCCATTCCAAACCCTTACGGCTGCTACTAGCCACTCTACACCTTCCCTACATGATAGTGAGAGGTATTATTAATGGTAGCCTGCGGAGTCTCTCGGATGTCACTGCAATTATCGAGAGAATCTCCCATTGGGTTATCTCTACTCCTAAAGCATCAAGTCTCTCTTATGTCACACCAACTTCAGTTTGGTTTCATTTATACCATGCCATTGTTGTTGCTCCTATCATGGAGGAGTTAGTATTCAGATGGGGGCTTTGGAGATTATGGAAGCCACTATCGAATGATGGGGATGGGAACATACAGCAATCTTCTATCGACTCCGATTCAGATGGGTCTCTTTCTCATTGGGTGATTGTATCAAGTCTTCTCTTTGCGGCAGTCCATATTAGTAATCATCTCCCAGTCCCAAGTGCTGACGAAGTTGCTTTAAGTTTCCCCCGGAAAGAGATCGCGAAGATATTATCTGAGTTGGATAAACATACGAGGGATTGGTTTATTAGCCACATGTTTGGTTTGTACGAATATATCTTGCGTTATCGCCCCATTATTTTTGCAATGTTTCAATGTCAGCTTGCATATGTGATGGGGACATCTTTATTGTGCCCCTTGTTTCTAAAGCACGGCATCTGGGCGGCGGTAGGTGCTCATTTTACCTGGAATGTTTGTGCGTGCACCCTCCCTTTCCAAATCCCTTTGCGGCTGTTGGTTAGAATGATCAGGAATGCAAAGGAACGAAGGGATGAGAAGAAGGTCCATGTCGATTAAAGGAAGGGATAGTCAGCTTCTTCTACTTAGGCATCCTCTCCCGTATCAACTCAAACAACATCATATAGAATAGATGGACACGAACACTCCATTTCTATAGTTAAAGTAGTAACTATTTTAATATTATATACAACAAGTCTTTCATGCCGAACAACTGAGACAGACCTCATCAGAAAGCTCTGGTATGATACTCTCTTCTTGGGGATCATTAGCATCCTCCTCTTGGTGATCAGTTTCATCTGTTTTAGACACTGTAACTTGTTTAGCATTCACGGCTGGTCTCGTTCTAAGATAATATATCCCAGTCTGTTAAAGGTGCGAGGAGTGAAGAGTATATCAGGTTAGTATCAGCAGTTCACGAGAAACAAACAAACAAGACAAATGTCATCTCTTCCCTTCCCTTCTTACCTTTAGACCCTTCTTCCACGCATAAAAATGCATAGCCGTGAGTTTATTGGTAGTAGGCGTGGCCATGAACAGATTCAGACTTTGACTCTGATCAATAAACTTCCCTCTATCAGCTGCCATATCAATTATATCTTTCATTTTCATTTCCCATACAGTCTTGTATAAGTTCTTAAGATGGTTAGGTATACAATCAATATTGGCAACTGATCCACCATCTCTCATTAGTTGATTTCGAACATTTGTATTCCATATCCCTAGGTCTGACAGGTCTTGTATTAGGTGTGGATTAACGATTATGAATTCACCGGCCTTGACACGTCGGACGTATAGGTTGGAAGCGAAGGGTTCAAAGCACTCGTTAACGCCGAGGATTTGTGATGTCGAGGCTGTTGGCATGGGCGCAACTAGCAAAGAGTTCCGCAATCCTCCCTTGACTATTCTTTGTCGAAGTGTATCCCAATCATACCCAGCATCTTCGACTTGTTTGGAATACCTTTGCAGCTTGGACATATCTATAGTAGCTGAAGAGCCGTCATCGTCGCCACTATTATCCCCCAATGGCTTCTTCTTTGACTCTTTCTTCTCCTCGGCATACCGTCTACTTGGAGTCTCCCCATCACTAACACCCCATAGATTAAATTGTAACTCCCCTCTACTAGCCGGACTACCCTCAAAGGTATCATACGATCCCTTCTCCTTAGCAATTTCATTACTAGCCTCTAAACTTGCATGATATATCGTTTCAAAGATTGCCTCATTTAATTCTTTCGCCTCGTCTGACGCGAATGGCAATCCCAATCGCAGAAAAGCATCAGCAAGTCCAGAAACGCCAATACCAATCGGTCGATGACGACGATTGGACTTCTTGGCACCATCAATAGGATATTGATTTACATCAATTACCTTATCAAGATTACGTGTTATTATCTTGGCAACCTTGTGTAACTTATCATGATCAAAGTATGCATCACCCAATTTAGTTACAGATCCATATCGTCCCCGGTCACTAACAACAAACTTCGATAAACATATACTAGCCAAGTTACATACCGCCACCTCCTCTGAATCTGTATATTGTATAATTTCCGTACACAAATTACTACACTGTATTGTACCCAAATTCTGTTGATTACTCTTTTCATTGGCAGCATCCTTATATAACAGGTATGGCGTACCGGTCTCAATCTGTGCATCTAATATAGCACCCCATAATGATCGTGCACGTACTTGTTTAATATACCGTCCCTCATTTTCATACTTTGTATATAACTTTTCAAATTCATTACCATGGCATTCTGATAATCCTGGACATAAATGTGGACACATTAAACTCCACACGTCATCATCTTCAACTCTTTTCATGAATAAATCACATACCCATAGTCCATAGAATAAGTTACGTGCACGTTGTTCTTCCTTACCATGATTTTTACGCAAGTTCAATATATCAAATATATCAGCATGCCATGGTTCGACATATATCGCAAAAGCGCCAGGACGCTTTCCACCACCCTGATCTACATAATGCGATGTTGAATCGTAGACACGTAACATGGGTACTAATCCATTACTCACGCCTCGAGTGCCCTTGATAAATGTACCACGTGCACGAATCTTATTAACACATAATCCAATACCACCAGCTGCCTTACTAATTACTGCACAACGCTTTAATGTGTCATATATACCATTAATTGAATCATCACTCATTTGTACTAAGAAACATGAACATAATTGTGGATGGATCGTACCGGCGTGGAATAAGGTTGGTGAGGCATGTGTGAAATATCCACGGGACATTAAATGATATGTTTCGAAGGCTGCGGCTAAGTTGGCATCTTCTTCTTCCTTTGAGATCTCTCTTCCTAATCCTCCTTGCTCATTATTAACACTTTCAACATCATCACTAACTCTACCTCTGGTGGCAGACTGTTCATTACAACAATGTATACCAAGTGCAACCCTCATCCACATATACTGTGGTCTCTCAATTACTGTCTTTTCATCCTTTTTCAATAAATATGAACGTTCCAATGTCTTATAACCAAAGTAGGTTATATCATAATCTCTCTCCATATTAATTTGTTGATCAATTTCATTACCACGTCGGGAGATTAGGGATGCTATATCATTATTAATAAAACCGGTACCATTTTCATTAAGTAGTAACATTGCCTCTGAGAAACTAGGTGGTGTACATTTATGATTGGCCGAGGTGCATATTCGTGCAGCTAATGTTGAATAGTCTGGATGACGTGTTGATTTTGATGCAGATGTTTCAGATGATAATATGTCAATTTGCGAGGTTGTTATATTTGGATATAATCCTGCATATATTTGGGAGGTTAATTGATGTAAATTTAGATACTTTGTGTTTAAGTTTGTTGATAGATTTTGTAGACGTTTTAATATCTATTTATGTGTGTGTTGATGTTATTAGGAGAGAAATGGGCAAGAGAGGACAGGGGAGAGATATGAAAAAGGTGATATAAGCGGTACGCTCAGCTTTGTATACGGTTCATGGTCAATACAAAATGAAACATACCTTGTTCTTATCAAGTGGCTCCATCCTACCATCTCGTTTTGTTACGTAAAGTTGTGTGTCGGTATCCTCCTGCCTATCTATTGCTATATCTTCTTGTTCTGACGCCTTAAGATTGACATCATTATTGCAACTCATATCGGTATCATCCTGTATTGAGCCATCAGCAGGCTTTTGATGTCGTTGTCTGTCCAATTGAGAGATGGCCTCTTTATTCAACGCTTTCGTTGACCCACCTCTTATAAATGTTGGAGTGGTACTACCCACTCTTTTATTCGACCCATGAGGTAGCAGCGAACTGTGAGAAATATTTATACATATTATGAATAATAGCAATATAGATGTAGATATGAGTGGTTGATGATACATCATTTATAAGTTTGATGTCTGATGTGTGTCAGATCCCCCCCTATAGAAAATCTCTACTGCTTTGTTCAAATTTCAAGCCCGTATCCCCAAGATGACAATCAGCAGTAAGTATAGCCCAACAGATAATTGCAGGATTTATATCTCCTGGATGATATATAGGGCATTCCTGCTGCTTGACTTCTAAATGATTGAGTTGGCTGGTCGGTGGCAGCTCCTTCTCGCGACTAAACCATTCCATTTGTAATATTTGGGCGACCAAACGTAGATAATAAAGCTGCTAACCCCTTGCTTCTTGTCGACCGACCATAAGATTGCAATGAATCGTCTCCTAATTACCGCCGCCTCGAGAGCCGCGGCTCCATACTCTCGTAGTTGTATCATCAGCACCTCATCATCTTCTTATTTCGCAACAAGTCGTTGTATCTTTGCAACTAGACGCTTTTCCGATACCGACACATCAACATCACCTGATAATACAGATACTGATAATGACATCAAAACAGGAGTAGTAAAACACTTTAATACAAAAGAAGCATATGGATTCATCATACCAAGTTGGATAGATGAATCTAAATTACAAGAAAATGATAAAATATTCATTCACAGAAATGATATACGTCGTGTACAACTTGAAGATGGAAGTTCAAATAATATATATTATCCAAATTTGAGACGAGGTGATAAGGTACAATTTAAGTTGGGTCCTCCTGATGAGGGGAAGAAGAATGGTAAAGGTAAGTTTTTTGGATTGTATATTGCAAATTATAGTATATATTTGTACTTTTCATTACCGATATCTTGCAATCTGTTTTTTTTTTCTCACAAGATATGCACATACTTTCTCCATATCACTACAATATAATCAAAAGCACATGATCTAACAATGGAGGGAGGTCAAATTGTAGCACCATTCCCACGTGATCATTTAGAAAGGTATATGAAAACTTGCAAGGCTAGGGTAAGTTTTGAGCGTACACCATATTATATGTTGATGTTGTGATATAGATGATGATATGATATATCATATATCTTTACATACACTTACAAACTTTCGGACAATCCTACATACTTCCACACACTCACGTATACAATAAAGTTTGGAGATGAAGTATATGATATTTTTAGTACAAGTAAAGATCAGAATGAATTAGAAAGTAAGATTGTGGCGGCATATGATAAGGTCCATGAGGCTATTGAAAAGCGACGTGAGCATGTTAAGAAATCTTTTGAGGCATGTGGATTGGAATATCATGAATAAATGATCTGGTAGACTACTTTGTGGGGATATGTGTATATCAACTTATTGAAGAACCACAGAGAGGAGGAGATACTATCTCCAGGAGATCTTGTCCGCTGTCATGTGTGAAAATTGCAATTAAGTTGTTCATATGCTCAAATAAAGTAAACTGCTGCAATAACCGTTGAGTAGATGAACAATATCGCATACCTGCATTATAAGAGAAGACAGAGTAACGCCGGCACTGCGGGTAATAAAGCTAACAAGTTAGTTACAATACAAAATCCAAAGTAGGCAGTAGGTATCTTGCCTTATCTTGCCTTGGCTTTGGTATCCACTCATTTTTCATTACTTCCCCTCACAAACGCACGTAGAAGATCGAGGTAATAGTAGTTGGTCGGCGCCGATACAATATCACTACTGCTTAAACTAACACATACTAATGTCTCCATCATCACATAGAAGAATAGGATCCTTTGCCGCGGCATTGGTACTGGCGACGTCCTCAATATCAGATGCATTCACAACACCAACACAAACCACCTTCCTCACAAGAACATCATCATCATCATCATCATCATCATGCATAGTACCAACAATACAACAGCAATCAACTACCTCCCTATCGGCAATTCGACGAGGTGGTGGACGACGTCAACCACGAGCTAAACCAGAGTACGTTCCACCAATGAATGCCGAAATCAAATACCCAGAAGTACGCGTCAATGTACAAAATAAAGAAGGCAAGGATGAATCACTCGGTATCCTCTCCAAAGCAGATGCATTAGCAAAGGCTAAAGAACTAGGCGGATTAGATTTAATATTAATTAATCAAAACTCCGACCCACCGGTATGTAAAATTGTGGATTATTCCAAGTATCGGTATGAAAACGAGAAGAAACGTAAAGAGAAAGCTAAGAATTCCAAGGCTACAGAAATTAAGGAGGTTAAAATGAGTTATAAGATTGGTGAACATGATTATACAGTCCGTCTTAAGGCGGCGACGAAGTTTTTAAATCAGGGTAATCGTGTTAAGGCAACAGTTCAATTCCGTGGTAGGGAGGTACAGCATGATAATTTGGGTGTCGACTTGTTAAACAAATTAGCTACCGATCTTGAAGACTTATGCAATATGGAGGGTAAGCCACGTCGCGAGGGACGTAATTTGGGTGCTATATTAACACCCCGAGCTGAGGTAGTCAAGGCATTGAATGATAAAAAACGAAAGAAAGAACGTGAGAAGAAGAAAGCCAAGGCTGAGAGTCTAGCGAAGAAAATGGAGGCCGAAGAGGAGAAGAAACGTGATACTCCCAAGGATGTGACTACTAAGATTGGTGATGTATTGGATGGTATTGATATTGATGGTGACGACGATGATGATGAATTTGATGATGCTTCTTTGGATGAGTTGCTTGGTTCGAGTAAGGCCACTGACGATTTATTTGCTTAAATATGGTTGTCCTAAAGATATGGCATTGATAATTGAGGTATACACAAGTGAAGCAATAGAAGAATATAAATACTAGGGGTGCGTCAGAGTAAAATGAGATCATCTTTGGCATCATACTATGCATGGCTAAAGATGATTGTGGAATTGGATGGAATGTGATGGAGTCCTCAAAAGATAAAGTGGCAGCAACTATAAAATCCGAACCAAGTAAATGTATCTCTTCTCTTTTCTTTAGATGTATGCTTGCTTAACTGCAATGATGAAAGTGATCTCTATCAATAGTCCAGCTCTTCTTTAGGCCAAGGAGAGTGATCAGACCTCAAGGAATGAGAGAATCGCTCGATTCAGATGATACATAGGATACCGCATAGGATACCATCTCAAAATGTCATTTTTTTCTGACTTATTCAGCCTTATCGTACTGTCGTAGCAGTTTGCATCTGTGATTTGTGATCGATATCTAACATACCATCACATTATATTCGTCCAGTTTGGGCACAAGGTACGTAGCCTCGAGCTACAAAATGAAAACCCAGGCTCCATTTTTCACTTATCGAAAACACGCGCAAAATTGTACCTAGAACTAAGTCCTCCGTAGAAAACATAATCTCAGCGAAGGATCGCCCATTTTCACATTTTAACCATCATCAACATGGCGGCCTACTGCAATAGAAACCACCCTACGGCGGCGGCCTCTGCTATGTTTAGACGCTAAAAGCTTATCGGTCGGCTACATGGACTCATGGTACATCCACTGATAATCGATGGTGGCATAAAACCTCAATACAGTCCTCCCAGAGCCTCAGAATGCATCGATGGGTGTGGTGCATCAACAAGATGGATGCAATACAATGCCTTTCTATGAGTAGGACGTCCATTGCAACAACTAACCAGCGTCTTATATGCAGGATAATATCTAGTTTGATTGGGGAATGATGTGGGGCGTGTATGTGAGGCTATTGCAATAGCCATCGACCCCCGATGTTTACTAATTAACGAGATTGAAATTCTACAAAATGTTAGATGTGTTGGTGAATTGTTTCATTTATATTATATGGTGGTTTGGTAACAATTATTACATTATAACAACAGATCAATAAATATATGAAGAAACATTAATCCACTGTTAATCCTAACAACACTTATATATGTCATATTAAAAGATAAACAAACAACTTGTACATAACATCCTCCTCCTTCTATTGTATTAATTGTGGTATAGAACTATAATATATGTGTGCTGATGATATGGAATCAATCCAGATACATCTAGTATTAACCACTCTAGATGTATGTGTTTATTTTAAGCAATTGACTACCTCTTAACAATAACTGCAGCAGTATCTCTTCATTGTTTAGGAACAGCAATTGTTGGTATCTCTAACCACCTACTATCTGTTGCCCTCCTACTCCTCTAACATCTTAACCCACCACCCCCAAACATCAGAAACATTGTAATAACAATTAATACTTCTTCCATTAATACCAATATGAAAAAGAATCAACAGGAGCCCGGCAATATCACGTCACTGTCGTCATGATATGTGTTATACATACCCAATAACACCCGACGTTTATGTGCCCTACATTCTACGCACCCCGGTTACCAATGGTAATGAATTAATATGTATGTATTTATATAACATAATCAAGGTTGTAGGGTGTGGTATATGTCAATAGGGCCGTGGTATTATGTACTAGCCGACAAGGATGTGAAGCTAATTTTTGTTTTTTTGTGTGTGTTGTCGTGTAGGTGAGGTGATGGTGTACTTTACTGTCCATATGATTACGTTGACGCTTATCCGTTGGCAAGTAGCCTTTATATATATAGGAGAAGGGTTGGACGTGCATTAATTGCCATCTGCATGGTTGGATATTGCAATTAATACCATCTATAGGTGAGGTGGGTGTTCTGACGACGAGGGTGCACAACAATAGCCACTAGCAAGGTGGTTGAATCAACACCAATAATTAATAACGATATCTCATAAGGTACGGAACTCTTATACATGTTATGAGGAAGGGTTTCGTATGTTTGGGAGGGCGACAGATGCGTAGCGGCGGAGGATCATATCGTGGATGGGGTGCCATTGTAAAAGTGAAGCTTGCAGCTACACGCTACTAACGACCTTGTCATGGTCAAAGCATGGCTTTGTGATGGAGTTAGAAGGCCACCGACATACCAAATGAAAGCTAAGAGCATAATCTTTCATTTGGTTATGGCTAGAACGTACGAATTGCACGTAGGAATACGTTAGATTAGGGCTAAGCTAATTTTGTAGCTCCAAGCTTCAATTTTTGGGTGTGCCCTGACTGGACGATATTGTCTCTTTGTTGTTACTGATATCGTTGTTGTGGGAGGATATTATTCCTTCTTGATAGTGTGCAAAGATCATATAATTTTGGGTCAAGTTTCTGCAATATGGTGAGCAAACTTTTCATGTGCACATCATGTGCTCATTTCAGAGGCAGAGGAAACAATATTATTATTATGCAACATTGGCTTCTACATAATCAATGGTATTGTGAACATAATGCATTTGTTCATCATTCTTGATATACTCCAAAAAAAGATGTGGCCTTATCTATGTATATCAATTGGTCTTATCAATCAAATACTCTAATATTTACACACTCAAACTCCTCTATTGCAAACATTAACATCATACACAGGCAAAGAAATGCAACGAAGCAGCACTGTCACTCCTAGTATGTATGGAAAAGACGGACTGTGTTAAGAAGAAACAGAAATCATTAGAAGAATGTATGAAAGATCCGATAGAATCAGACCCGTGCTTGGCAGTACGTAATGCTTATTATAATTGCAAACATTCACAATTGAATATGAGAACTCGTATACGTGGCGTGAGACAGTACTAACACAAACAGATATTATAAAGATTATCAATCAATCAGGGGATATGGGATTGGTGCCACAGAAGGATGAATTAATTCTGAGTGGCGAGTTATACACTGATAAAAAATAAATTGCAATTATTGGACGGATACCATAGATGTTACTTGTCAAGATACAAACAAAGCACTAACTCAGGTATATTATCACAGATTAAGTAGTAGGGTAGATAGTGAGATTAGATTTAGCATCATTTCAATATTATCAACGATAGCTGTGTTTATATACACTTTTGTTCAAATGTGAGCAAAAACAAAACTGTTGAGCTAGTAACTGCAAATATAAATATACCCCGGCGGCAGTTAATATAGAAGCTCATCCGATTATCAAGCTCATAGATTGTCATCTATCATGGTGATTAAATGCAAAAAGTCATCATGATTACCAGGAGCAGATTTCCCTGGTTTACTGTCTTCAAGTAAGTCATCCATACTCACACAATGCATTGAGTGTTCATCGCTTCTTGAGGGTACACGTGCTTCTTCTTCTGTACCAAAGAAGCTATCGGCGAAGTCAGTCCAGCTGCAGTCTGAATCCAAGGAGTGCTCAGAATCGGCATTAAGGTCAACGTCTAGACTATCGAAGTGGGGTAGCGATAATGAAGAATCAGGAATTGGAGGAGGAAGGATATGATGCTTGATTGTATTCGGTGTGACATACCTGGCAGCGGCTGTCTGTGCGGTATTTGGTCTTGGGGTATACCGTCCATCAAAGATCTTCTTGGCTGTGACTGAAGTAGGTGATGAAGTTACCTTGGTTGAGGACTCTGCCATATCAGTATCGTACTTCTTCGAGATCTTCTTCTTCTTCGAGGCTGATCTCTTCGCTTTCTTCTTTGGCTGAGATATACACTCATCTGGGTACTTCTCGACAAACTCTGCAAGTCGTTTCTTATAAGAGAGTCTCCCTTCCAAGGCAAGCTCTTCAAAAACTCTGTATGTATGCAATGAGAATATGAACACAAGATGTGAGCGATTGATAACACGTAGTAGTATATTGGTATTGACATGTGATGTGTCTCTTACCGACGAGAATGACTATCAACAGCCTTCCATGAATCAAGCATAAGCTTGTTCATCTCCAAGAAGCTCATCACAGAGTTGCCATGTGATTTACCTATAATGAACATTGCAATAGAATATGAAAGATGTGAGCACATGATGTGTATCTGTCATCAATCCAAAAGAGAAGACATACATAAGCACTTACGATGCATACGTTTGCTCGTATCCGTAGGGGCAAGGTTGTTTAGTAGAACAACTCGGATATTTGCACGAGATAGCTCCATCAATTGAGTAGAGGAAAGTGTCTCGTCATATCCTTGTTCTAGACCGGGAGTAGTCTGTACTAGACGGATGATACTATCCTTGCATGCGATGCCCGACTTGTATGCTTCCTGGACTTTGCCACGTTTATATCGGTAGAAGACTGATGGAGAGATAGAAAATAGAGAGACAATATAACAAGTGTTGAGAGATGCATGAGATGGCAATGTTGAACACATGATGACGATGAGTAATAGTGATGATATATATTTATTAGAACACATCTGCACTTACGATTGTAAGACGATAGAGGTCGCTTCGGTGCTTTTGGTTTGACGACTTTGTTGGTGGAGGCGTTGATCAAGGTAGAGCGAGTCATCTTTTTTGTTGTTTTGTTTGTTGAATAAATTTATGTGCATATGTGTCGGCGCGTTACATGAAAGTATGTGTTAATGGCAGTGGCAGTGTAGTTTATAGCGGCGGGCAAGATGCTACAAGATAATGCGACAAGTGCTACAAGATGATTTGATGTGAACTACTGCACAGCACAGAAGAAATTATTGGGCTATTATTGGGCAATTGTACAATGCTGCTGCCAGAGGTTTGCGGTGCAAGCCTAAATTTGGCAGTGGATTGATGCGACATAGAGTGGTGTGACGTATAAGAAAAGCTAGAATAAGCATACCATTGCACAGCGATGAATCAAATGGATAAACTAACTTAGTCATGACACTACCTAAAACAAGATACGAGCAACATTTACTGCCAAAATTTCTTTTCTTTCTTTATTGCCGCGCGAGTATGGGGTCATTGCCAACTCCATTCAACCCTAATGATTAGTTAACCTTATTCGATGAGCAAATGCAAACTGGTACTCCCTAATGAAGTACTTGACACACATCTATTCTGCTGCTCATAATGTACCTACACAAATACACAAAGAAGCTAGCATAAAGACCGAGTAACCACATCTACACTAAAACATTTAATCTGGCTACTAGTTAACCAGCTTCCCATCTACACTAAACATTTAATCTTCTATACCCATACTTAAGAACCGTAGGGTTTAGTAAATCTCAATAAGATATCCAAACACAATAAGATACCCCATCTCCTCCTCTGACTACTCCTCCATCCATCCATGCCTCCTCTCAACCCCTCAACATCTTCCCATTATTGCCCACGGTCACGTAGGCATCGCTTCCGTCATCCGATGCCCAATCATCAAAGTCGATATCCCTATCAACAAACTCTGACTTATCAACCTCTGAGTTGGTAATAATCGATGCACTGGTACTTACAGTACATCCATCATGTACATCCTGATAAAGAGTAGAGTATAGATATCCATTCATTAGAGAAACTGCACAACAAAAGCAATGAATTAACCACACAAAGGATCTACTCACATGAATACCCGAGATTGGTAACTTCCGAGAACGACACAGACCAGTAGCGCAGCCTTCACATCTGTGCTGAATAGCCTTGTACTGTGACAACCTCGACGCCGCAGGAGTAGGGGTAGCTTGAGAGGCTTGAGAGGAAGGTTCAGATGATGCCTCCTCCTTAACATCAACCCAATCAAATCCACGTCCACCATCACCCCCACCGATTAGAGCATTACCACCACCGCTATTGAAGCGTTGCTGATCAGCGGCAGAGTATGAAGGTACTGCCGATTCTTCATCTTCCGCAATAGGGTTACGAGGCTGTCGTCTAAAGTTACGCCCAGCAGGTCGGGCTCCACCACCTGCAATGCCCTTGTGACCATACTTGAACACCTCGATACGGAACGGTTTCACAAAATGGTTAGGCTCACCCCGAGCGGCACAACCAAAGCACTCCTGTCCAATGTTCATAATGGCTCGTGATGAGCCCCATGTATTCTTACAGTCTGGTGCAAGGCATCGGAAGAGGCCTGTTTGTTTGAATCGGATAAGTAAGGTTAGCGTCAAGTACCAGTTGTTCACATATGTACATAATCTCTATAAAACAAAGTCTTACCATATCCCTTCTCCTCCCCTTTTGGAATAGGATATAGCCGTTCAACATTCCCATGGTTCACCTTCTTACACTGCATATAAATAATAAGAAACAGAAGTTATTAGATCCACATATTGAAACAGTATCTGAACATACACTCCACTCTAGAATATCAACTTATTAACATACCTTGGGGCACTTGACAATCGGCTTATCCTTGGGAACCTTTTTAAAGAATACTTGTTTACCACGCCCTTCCTTTGGACATAACGGACAATTGAACTGACGACGTTCCAATCCATTCTTCTTCTTCTTCCCCTTGGCAGAATCAATCTGTTGTTGAGTCTTTTGATTGTGAGCATTTAATGCTTCGGCTGTCAAGCTTGGGAACGACGATGATTCATTGTTATCGTTGCCATTGCCTCCATTGCCACCGTTGTTTGAGCTAGCTCCATTACCACTACTAGCAGTAGCAGGACGTTCACTACTACTACCGCCACCATTGGAAGATGTGACACACTGCGAACAGATGGATTTGCCAGGTCCTAACTGCCACTGGTTCTTAGAGTACATATCTTTCTTTTTTTGCTCTCCACACTTGGCACAACCCATCACTGCTTTTTTGGCACGACGATATCCTTTCCCGGTATGTACACGTGGATCTTCAAAGTACATGGCCAATGTTTCTAAATTCTCATACGCTGATTTACGCCATAATTCATTATATCCTTTAGTTGGATGAGGGATTTGTGTCATAATACCACGTGTTGTATAGAATATGTTTATCTTAACTAGAATGCGCGTTTCATAGTTTATGTAGATGAAGAGAGATGATTATACCTTCTGTTAGTACACGTGGGTTGCAAAGCAATCAAATAATGGCAAATGAAGTTCAAATGAAGTGGCCAAGTCACTGAGATTTCATATTGAACACATGAATTCGTAAGATAAAACAATACAAACGCGGACTTTCCTGGATGGGATGGATCATCGGGATTAGTTTCTTTAAAGAAGAGTGTTTTGGACACCTCCGATCGACGTTCCTCATATCCATAGTCTGTTATTTATTATGTGTATAAAAGAGTTGCAAGTGTATATATCGAATATGATATGCATATAATATAATACAGAGTTGCAAGTTGTGCCACCGAAAGAGATTAATGTGTTAATAAGAATCGACAATACTAAATTATGATATGAATCTATACCGTAGTATTGCAATAACAAATAAATCTATACCGTAGTATTGCAATATATAAATCTTACCTTCAGCAAGAACTTTAATCTCAAGCGGTGTAGGAAATTCGTCAGACATGACAGCTTAGACTGACTATTGACTTTGTTGTTGTTTGGTTGTACAATAGTGGTCATAAGTGTGAGCATTGAGAGGTTGAGGTTGCAATCATAAAGATACACAAAAAAGATATCGTGTGTTAAATATACTAATAATTACATAGTGCTAACACTTCAATCTACTGATCGACTTACCCTATGCTAACTTAAATCTTTCCTATGCTAAGATAGTATATAACAACTCCACACAGCCGCCATTTATTGATACACTTTCGGTACGAGTACAATGCACATAGCACATGGAAAAATGAGGAGCGCAAGTGGTATCCTAAATTAATAGCCATTCATCTCTTCGCGACTCTTTGCAAAAAAGAGAGGCGTCTAATATCAATCGGCGGCGCTACAATGCATCTCCTATTTGAAACACCAGCGGGATATTCCCTGTTTAAAGTGAGTATCAATCGCTGATAGTTGGTTGGTTGCATTATGTGGGAGATGATTGACAATTGACACATCTTGTGCACTTATGGCCATCTGGACATCAAGTGTCAATTTTGTTATTGCAATTGAGATGTTGTATGTATTGTATCATCATAATATCCCTGTATACTCTCTATGGGGTCTTATTATCTTTATATTGATACTATATATCCATATCTAATCAAATCTATACCCTCTATCTCAAACTCACAACTCTTAACACAGATTACAGATGAAAAGAAATTATCCAAAACATCCGAGGATGATCTACATGATAAATTCTTTGCAGATGCCAAGAAAGCCAAAAAGTATGTAAACTTAATACACTTTGAACCATTCGCCGACACAGCCGACGCAGTAACAGCCGCTGCAGCCTGCATTGACGGAAAGGTATCTAAATCACTCAAATCATTCCTTAAAAAACAATTAAAGAAAAGTGCAGGTGCAGATGGCGATTCATTGGCTATACTTGATAAAAGTATGGTTAGTGGTATCAAGGAAGCTATTCCGAATTTGAATTGTTCATTGGCATGTGATGCCAAGACACATGAATTATTTCGTGGTATACGTTGTTACCTTGATGAATTAATGGAGGGTAAGGATTCAGATGAGAAGGATGAAGGAGGACCGACTGTGTCTGAAAGTGATTTAACAGCCATGAGATTGGGATTAAGTCATTCGTTATCACGGTATAAATTGAAGTTTTCAAGTGATAAAGTTGATACCATGGTCATTCAGGCTATTGGATTGTTAGATGAATTGGATAAGGAAATTAATACATATGCTATGAGGGTTAAGGAATGGTATGGATGGCACTTTCCTGGTAAGTGTTTTATTGTTGTTGGATTGGTGATTTTATAATGTGAACATTGATATTGGGGTGTCTAACTCACTACTACTCCCACACTCACTCCTCCACACTCCCATCCACAAATCACAGAACTTCAAGGGATTGTCAATGATAATGCCCAATACTCAAAGCTCGTTCTAACAGCGGGGTACCGACACAAATACAGAGAATACGATCTCTCACAGATATTGGAAGAAGAGTCTATCGAAGCTGCCGTAAAGGAAGCCGCGGAGGTATCCATGGGTACTGAAATATCCGACTTGGATATTATTAATATTCAAAGTTTGGCAGAGCAAGTTTTATCATTGACGGAATATCGTATACAATTATTCGATTATTTGAAGAATCGTATGAATGCCATTGCACCCAACTTAACCATCCTCCTTGGTGAACTTGTCGGTGCACGATTGATTTCACACTCTGGCTCACTAATGAACCTAGCCAAACAACCAGCATCGACGGTCCAAATCCTTGGTGCCGAGAAGGCATTATTCCGCGCTCTTAAAACCAAGCATGATACACCCAAGTATGGTCTTATATATCACGCGTCATTAGTAGGACAGGCCGCACCCAAGCATAAGGGTAAGATATCTCGTGTCTTGGCTGCCAAGGCGGCACTTGCCACGAGAGTAGATGCCTTGTCAGATGAAACGGCTGATCATCCTGATACTACCATTGGATACGAAGGACGTGCCAAGGTTGAGGCTCGATTGCGTCAACTTGAGGGTGGAGATGGTACTGTCATCCTTGCCAATAAGGATGGTAAGCTAAGTGCTGCCAAGACTGCCAAGTATGAGGCCACGGCTGCCAAATCTGCGGCTGTTGCTCCGGGATATAACGAGGCTAGTGATATGGTACTGGAAGAGAACGGAGATAAGAAAAAGAAGAGCAAGAAGGATAAAAAGAAGAAGGATAAAAAGCGAAAGGCTGATGAAGTTACGGAGGAGCCTGCTGCAGACGCTGAGGAGACTGGTTCCGCAAAGAAATCAAAGAAGGAGAAAAAGAGTAAGAAGGAGAAGAAAAAGAAATCATCGAAGGCCTGAGGCGCTCCCTGTTGATGATATGTATCTGTAATATTAGCTTAAATTTAATCTATCAATACAAAAATATGTTTATATTGATATGATCTACAATGTATAGACTAGCAACTTCCCTTCCATTGTGCTACCAAGTGAAGACAGACTACTTCCTCTTTCCCTTCTTCTTGCCTCTCTTTCCTTTATTTTTCTTGCTTATATTCAATCCAGACAATTGGTCTGCAGTTTGATTTGCATGGAGTGATTCAACATATGTCTTACACTCCTCCTTCGTGGCAAAATTCTTACGCTGAACCCTTCCCTTTTTCAATATGATGTAATACCCACAATCAGTTGGTGTTCTATCACGACGCTTCAAGTTAGCAGGACGAATAAACACTGTATCCTTTGACCCTTCCAGAACAACCTCATACCTATCTTTGTTGGCAAAATACTCATCTACTACACATGTCCTGCCATTCAATTGCGGATGATTTATCATATGGTATTATCTTTAGTTTTAGATCTTACTGATAGTGAAATTGTAACTTGGATCCTTCTCCTTAGTTAAACAAGCATGTAACAAGTTGCAGTTGTTCTTGCTGTATCCATGATATTCAATACGATTTTTTTGGACATCCCCACTCTTTACATGACGTTGAATAGAATCCAAGGCTGTCTTGACACTAGCCTTGCCCTTAGCATCGAGGAACTTGCGGTTCTCGCCAAGATTGATGCGAACACCTAGGACCGGTTTCTTAAGCTTGCTTGCAATAAATGCAGCCTTTGCGGTCTCATCAGCAGGTTCATAAAAGCGATGCTCAAGTTCATCTCCTTCGATCCAAATAACAAATACTAACACATCTTTCACATAAACATAAATCATCCAGTCGGCATAACGTAAATTGCCTTCTACAATTGATCCAAACGCCACTTGCTGCTTGATGATAAGCTCGATGTTCTCGTTCTTGTTGGCAGTATTGAGCTCGTTCACCATTGAATGAATCATCTTACCTGCCTCGATCTCGGCACTCGTGTTGCCATTCTCCTTGATAAAATGATCACGACATAGGTCTACATCATCATATCGAAGTTGAACCTTATCACAGCCTTCCTCGGACTTACATCGGATGTCTTCGTTGCAGACAACACACTGTTTCATAGGATAATTATAAGGTTTGCCCTTGTTGTGGTTGCACTTTGCATGCGAGGTCAACTTGTCTTCTCGTTCGAACTTGAATCCAAGAGGCTCAAGAATGAGTCGGTGTTGACTTTGGAGTCGACCTTGCATGGCAGCGGTAATAACATCATCCTTGAAAGCTTCTAGAGCCTTATTCTTGGCGGAGTCTGTAATGGATGAGAACAGAGGACTGTTAGTAATTCATAGAAAGAGTTAGATAGTAAAATCAATGATATACTTACAGGGATATCCATGCTCATCATAAGCAGCTTTGGCGTCCTCAATCCGTTCATTCCATTTCATTGGTTGCCACATGCCATCGGGAATCTTCCCATTCTTCCGTTCATACCAGGCCACCTTATTACTGAGACTATCATTAGACACAATGGGAAGGTTGGGATACTTACCGTATAATCCAGCTCGAATGGGATTCCATCGAGCTGGATTAGCCCCAGTCGTGGGGCCAGCAGGATAATCGTTACACAATTGAACCAAGGTCAAGATTGGAGACCTTGTCCAGGCACTTCCAACTTCATACCCACACTCTTTCAATATATCTTCTTCATCAAATATATTTTCATCGGTAAAATGTTGCACCTTTGATGTCAATTTTGCACCAAATAAACGAACGACGACTGTCGTATCTCTCACCACTTGATTACGATTGAGAACAACGCCACCTCTAGACGTAATCATATCAGGCGTAACCTGGACTAATTTTCCACAAAACATAAATGTCATGCCTTTGTAGATTTGTGGGTAGGCTGGTTGGGTATTGGTTGATTGGGTAGTGACTGTAGTTGATTGGGAAGAGGCAGCCTACGTTAAAAGAAGAGAATATGGAATAAGAAGTGAGTTCATTTGATATCTGAATAAGTCAAGTGTGTCGAAGACTTATACATACCGGTAGTGTGATATCTACTCCTGCCAAGTCACATTGATTCTTCAGCCAATCCGGGCTGTGTTGACGCTCTTGTGGGATACCATGAAGTTTAACTTGACCAGAACCACGGAGGAGATGGGCTGTGGCATCTGTGTTGCTAGCAGTTCTAGGTAGGACTGTGCCACCCATTACACGAACCAATCTCTTTGCATTGGCCTGATTTGTTAATCCAGCACTAGCCCAACCACCTCCTGTTACAAAGAAGGACTTTCCTGCTAGAGGTTTGGATACCGGAGGTGTTGGCACTGCTTTTCTCCCAGCGAACCGTGCTTCGGCACGAATAACCGCGGCTTTCTGCTTGACTTCTATAATAAGAAGAGAAGTGTAATCAACAGAGTGTTAGCAGCCATATAATTAAACCAACATGAGTATAAATAGCAAGGATACCGATACAGATACTTACCAAGCTTGTTCTTCATCATAACTTTAGCATCGGCTAAGATCTTAACAATCTCTGGTTTATACCGCACAGTAAAACCATTCAAGAACTTAGAATCCTTAATCTCTTTGTCTGATAAGATTGTAATCACAAACCAAAGTACTTGTGACTTAATCTTCAATAACTTTTTCAAATTGTCTGAGCTTGACTTCAGATTGAGAATCTCTTGACGCTGTTCACGTATGAATTGCAGCACAGCCGACACTCGATCATTCAATGTTGATCCGTCACGGTATTCGGCTAGTGTTCGAGCCCCCTGGAGAAGATAGTGTTCGATGAATAAAGCATATCGAATTTCTTCATCCTCGGAGAGATCCGGAATACACGACAAACTGATGTATTGAGATATAGAAGAAGAAACATGAGTTTTAGATAAGCAAACTACAACAACACTGTGTACTCTAATACTTACATGAGGTTTTGAGTAGTCTCCCGGATGTCGTCTAGGCTCTCCTCAATCTCATCATCTGCGGTATCCTCTTCTGCAATAACATCAAGTTGTGCATCTTCCATCTTAGTATCACCATCAAAAGTATCACTAGCCTTGTTGTCAGCAATATCATTATTCTCAAGCCTTACGTTTTCGGGCTTTAGAGGTGATGTTTCAGCTACGTTTTCGGGCTTTAGAGGTGATGTTTCAGCTTGCATGGCCACCTTGTTAGGGGTGGTATCCTCAACCTCTTCATCCACTGAAGACTGATTCTTAGGCTGATGATGACCGGCATTCTTGATTGGGATAGGATTGACACGCATGATATCCGTGACTGGATAGCTGGATAATGGCACTGAGAATTCAGGATCAAACCTGACATAGCGCACAGAGGTATGGACAAAAGCATCAACCACTTCACCTCTAACCCAGCGTTTCTTGCCTTTACCTACATGTACGTGAACACGAATTTGTTCATAATTGGTCAATTCATCAATACTGGAGATATTAACAGTCAATAAACCCATAGCTTGCAAGCGCTTCTTTTGAGAGGACGGGGTGTTGAGATTGTTTTGATTCTTGGTGCTTCGATCATTAGGAGTTTGGTTATTAGGCATAGGTGAGCGATCGACGCGCTTGCCTGACAACGAGTTTGAGTTGGGAGTTGGAGGGACCGAGCGGTCGCCACTTGCAGTCGATAACTGCTTCGATGCCTAACATAAATAGACAGCAATAGATGTAGTATGATTAGAGTATATTAGGATACCGCAGAAGATAATGATATGAACAGCGGTGGGATGTCTAACAAAGCCCCTCTAAAAAACAATATGAACTTACTGAACCAACATCGGTACGTCCTGGTGATTGTTTCGATATCTCTTGCGATGCCTACCGTAACAAACATTAGAGTGCAATGATTAGAACATTAGGATACCACAGAAGATGAAACAGACCGCTTCCGATAGCAATAGCAAAGACCCTCTCTATCTCTATCTACAACAACTTACCTTGGCAAAATTCATTATGACGATTGGGAACAAAGGATGGTGATGATATTGGAGAATACGGTAGACGTTGTATTATAGGTTTGAGTTCCATCCAAAGATGAAATTTATGAGGAGGTGTGTTAGTAAAGTTGGTGCAGTAATTTGTGTCGTTTTAGGATACCAGAGGTACGAGGACAAGCCCTTATCCCAAGAAGAAAACATTAGGATACCGCAAATGATACTATAAAATCAAACATCAAACATGAAGTACTAACCTAATGTGGTAGCGGTATCCTACAATAATGTGCAGCCAATACACTGAATTCAACCAAGCCATGGCATTCAGTTGTGCTCAATAGTATAGGCCACAGGCTGAGTAAGTTGATTCGTCATTAAGTTAACCATATTCTTAACAAGAGATGAAAATACCTCTCAAAGTCGGTATCCTAAATGCCCATGTTGTCAGTGAAAATAGACTATGATGTGGATAATCGATGACGACGCCCATTGCACCATTGGATTGGCCGTCGAGTGTAGTATAAGCTGAGTATCAGCGGCTTCTTCATACGGCAGATTTTGACGTTTTTGCAAAGTTCTAAAATTGTGGTATCCTCCTCCACTCCTTACCGCCTTGAATAATCATGATGATGACACGATGGCGTACATATTGATTCCATTGCAACTGTAAGTTATATTTGGGTTTATAAAAACTTCACAACAAACACCGGGAAGTATGTCGTTAGATCTAAATCAAGCGTAGATGCATACGCCCGAACAGTGCAAAGAAGTCGTAACATACCTCATTGTAAGAAGACCTTAAGTACCTCCTGCAGGGGTATGATAAATATCCGCAACCAATTACCGTAGCGCTGCCAAGACGCTCAATATGAAGTATCTCTAGGATAACAACTATTCGTACGTCTTCTCTAAAAGGCCTGGACTGATGAAAGGTGGGTAAGGACGAGAAAAGATATGTTTTGTTAGCAATAACATAATAAATGGTATAGTTTGGTGCACATATTTATATCTTTTACCTCAAATAAATATATCCAATATACAAAAGCAGCATGCGACGTATTCGTATTCCTTAAACCACACCAGAATCACCCATAATAAACAATTGTAAAATCACCCAATACATCCAATAAACAATTGCACAATCATCTGATACCCTTAATACTTAAAGATGATATAATAATGATACCCTAATACCAACCAATATTAACCACAACGCTAATCTTTCTCTAATAATACAATCGAGACTGAAAATAACAATAACAAGTGGTGAATATTGTGCATATGATATTATGACGACGATGATGATATCACGACGATGACGACGATGACCACGGCGTGTGTATATTGTAGTAGTATCATTGCAAATACTATGTCAGAGAGTCCTAGTTACCAGAGGAGACTAGAGTGGACATATCGTTGTAAATTGCAATGATCAGTTGGAGGATCAGAGTGGTAATTGATCTAATTATTATGCAACTTGATGTTATTGTTTATTGTGTAGGAGAAATGGGTTTATTAATAGTATTGGCCGCCGGTAAACAGAGGAGGGGCGCCGCCTCTTCATTTTTATTTGCAATGATGTGCAATTGTTTATTATTTTGAGTTGTGAGTTGGAATATTGACGCCGGTCTCGCTTGCTCCGCCACAATAACAATATGCGGACGATCGTGATAACAATCGAATAGACCTTAATATAATATTTATCACTGCAATATATTAGTCGATGCTACAATGAGGTTTATTCTTTGTGTCGATAAGGGTGTTTGTAATTGTAAATTGTAAGTGAAGCTCAAAAATTTGACCTGTAAAAGAGCAATAAAATTTGATCCTTCGGATCGGCATTTTCGGTGCCGGTAATTTTGTTAGCGACTATCTCACATCTCCTACCGCCCAACTCTGACCCAATTAAAGGTGTTAACTTCGTATCAATCCCGACTAGGGTTCTAATGAACAACTCTCTGTCTGACAGCCCTTCCTCTTGTGTCATTATTGCCGCTGGAGGTACAGTAAACTCGGCACCCCACTCTAGTAGCAGTCGAGCTTTCTCATAATGCTCTGGGTTGCCAGCCGCATGGAAAAGTGGTGTCGATCCGTTGGCATTTCTGTCGTGCACATCTGTACCCAGTTGTAATAGTATACTCATCAAGTCCAAATTATGAAACATCATGGCAACGAATATCATAGAAAAATCATTGTTATCTTCTACTGCATTCAATCTCTTTCTATCAGCAGGAGATCCAATCCAATCAATCACTGTTTGCAAATCTCCTCGTCCAATAGCCAAACAAATAGCAAGTGGAAGTTCTATTTTCTCATCCTCATTGCCATAATCCAATACTTCACCCTCCCAATCTCCAAAATCTTCCTCCAATGCTAATAACACATCCTGACTCATCTTAAAATCTTCAGTATAGATATCGCCTATTTCAGTAAGCATCTTCACTGTATTTCGGGCGCATCTTAAGTGCGCCATCATCTCCTTTGTTGGTGGAATTTTGGCACGGCAGACGGGACATAGCTTCTTTCGTTTATCGCCTTGAAACTTCTGTGCACCATATTTGGGACGCCACTCATCCAGACATTCAGCACAAAACTCATGGCTACATGGTAGTCGTATTGGCTTGGTAAGCTTATCTAAACATATACCGCATACGTCATTTTCAGCGACTGTTTCCATGTTGGATTAGTATATAATTTAATAGAATTTCACTTGGGGGTTGCGTATTGTTGTAGATATTATAATATGCCCCACAGGTGTATTGTTGGTATTGTTTATTTTGCAAATAAATACAAAGACTGCCGCGGATGAAAGGCAGGATATGCTGCACAAAGGTATTGAGAAGATTCAGTGGTATGGGCGGCTTTCATACTGTTATCTAATATCGTATCGAGTATTGAATAGGCGAAAACCAATGCAATGCCAATAACAACACCGAGGCCTATAAGTTACCACAATATAAAATGACCACTATATGCCTCATTATTTTGCAATGCAAATACATAGTTAGGTAAAGCAAGGCTCTACCAAAGCCGTATCTCTCTTCCTTTCATCTGATATAGAATTGATACTTATACCCAATACAATCACCATGTCATCTATCATCTGCTTTCTCCTTAAACTAATAATCGTAACTGTATTGACAACAGCTTTTCAACCGATCAATCTATCAATGCAAAAGAAGCACAAGATGATGTCTCAATACACATCATCGTCATACAGCAAAGTAAAGCTTTGTGCATATATAGATGATGAGTGTCATGATATAATGTCTACAGTATCAATCTTTGCTACTACCACAATGCCCATAATTGCAAATGCAGAATCATCAATATCAGCTCCAATCGGAGAAATGGTTGACGGGTCCACAACTAGTGCTAGCAGTAGTTTTGGTCAATGGTTCTTCCTATTATATGTAGTGGTTAGTCTACTGGCTGGTGGAAAGGAAATGATAAAAAGAGTCCAAAAACAGATGGATAAAGATTCAGATTAGATTGACATATGAATCATATTATAGTTGTGAGGATATCGATAGGATATTGAGAGTTTACTGTTGGATCATGAAGTCAGGGTACTATTATAGATTGCATTACTATAAGGTAATAATCACATCGGTCGATGATGACAGAAGAGAACAATCATAAGGATACCCTGTCTTATTATGGGATTACCAAACTCCATACACAATGAGATGGTCACTGCTACTCCCCATACGCACCCAACTAAGTCAACTTCTTCATCTTTTTCAAGCTTCCCTTATCCTTGTCATTCTTCATTGTTGTTTTCTCCTTACCTTTGATGACATCTTTAGCTGCTGCATTGACATTACTTGGCTTTTGTTTCTTCTTATTATAATTAACAGATGCAGGCTTTTGTTTCTTCTTATTATCATTAACAGATGCAGGCTTTTGTTTATCCCCCTTCTCTTGAATCTTTACATTCATTGGCTTAGGCTTTTGCAATGGAGACTCCTTCTTCTTAATTGGCTTGTTTTTCTTCTCAATAGCTTTCACGTCAGGCTTAGACTGTTGAGGTTTCTTCTCAATAGCTTTCACGTCAGGCTTAAACTGTTGAGGTTTCTTCTCAATAGCTTTCACGTCAGGCTTAGACTGTTGAGGTTTCTTCTTGGCAGCCGGCTTATCGATCTTAGTAAGATCCTCAATATCTGAAGATCCCGCCGTCTTCTTCTTAGGCTTGTCTACTACCACCTTATACTCCTTCTGGGAATTCTTGGGCCGGTCTACTATCACCTCATACTCCCTCTCCTCCTGATATACCGTCTTAAACTCCTTCGTTTCTTCATCATACACTACATCGAAGGGTAGCTTTACCTCCTCCTTTACTCGTTTAATCATATCTACCATGCCCGGACGTCCATCTATACGCTGCCTCAATTGTTCATCTGAATTTTTAGGATACAAATTAATCCGCTCCATTTCTTGAGGTGCAAGTTCACCCAGGACACGAGAACGCAAGTGTGCAGAGTTTACATCACCTCCTTCTTCTGCAACCAATAAGTTGTATACATTATACACCTTCCATAGCCTATAACTCTTGTGAATAATATTAACACATAAAACACCAAATAATAAAGGTCTGACGAGACGTATAATAATCGCAAGTACACGAGAGGGTGTACTCTTCTTTACACCATCATCATCTTCATCGTCTTCTTGATGGCTTTTGATATCTTTTTCATCATTGATTGTGTAGACGTCGTTGTTAGTGGAGGTAATTGTAGGAGCGTTTCCCGAACGAGGGCTGCTGCGTCGACGGGTAGTTGCATTCATCATGATGATATACTAAACGAGAGAGTAATGGTGTTTGTTGCAACAAAAGGCAGTGTCTATGCAATAGGCAGTTCCATGAGAGGTGGCAGTACAATGCACCTCAGACATGAAAACCACAAAACGCTCGCTCTGTCACCCAAATAGGTCATTACTCTTGATATTGATAACATATCGACTCAACAAAGACGATATAGTATTAAAGAATAGTATATATCATGGGTTTATTCTATAGACGCAAGCAACATCAATAAACTACACCGATTGATAATGAGGTATCTTTGAGGTATCTTACACAAATCTCTCATATCTTGCCAACATTATAGATGCACATACTCTACTTTCCATCAGGGGTCAGTAGCTTTTTGGTCAGAAGAGCCACTGATATATTGATGTATACATTTTGTCGCAAATGATATGTAAGATAGATCTGTTACGAATACTTAGTCTGTATTCTCAACCTAAGATCACGGAGAAGTAGTATACCTACCTATCGTCAATTCCATAAGTATAGACACAGCAAATTAGATACCTAAATCACTTTACAGTTACATATCATACGTCTCTTTCAAACATTGCCTGCCACAATCTATTTCTTATCTTTCCTCTTGTCCTTTTTATCGTCCTTCTTATTATCCTTCTTCTTGTCGTCTGCTGATTTGGTAGCCGACTTCCCGTTATCCTTATTCCATTTCTTACTATCATCCTTCTTATTGTCAGCTTCCTTCTGTTTACCCTTCTTACTATCATCCTTCACTGACTTCTTGTTCTCTTTCTTACTATCAGCCTTCTTATCATCCTTCTTATCACCCTTCTTCTTGTCGTCATCTTTCTTGTTCTCTTTCTTTTTACTATTCTGTTTATCCTTCTTCCCCTTCTCCTCTGTCGCCTTGGCTTCGACTGACTTAGATAGATTTGGGTCTAACTTGAACTTAGCCTCGAGCTTCTCCTGATACTCTTCCTTCGTCTCCTTTTCAACTTCCTCTGCCTCTTTATTCTCAGTTTCTTTCACTAGATCTTGATGTGAATATGGATACTGTAGTGTAATGTAATTGAAGTGAAGTGATGATTACAAATTGACAAGCATGAGATATGTTACATAGTAGAGTAGAGACACATAAGAGTAGAGCAGAGACACATATGATGATGATCACAACTACCATACACATCAACTTACCGTCTTTTCTTTCGCCTCTTTACTCACGGTAATCTTATAAGAATGCTCTCCATTGAGTGCACCTACAGCTTCATTGTGTACAAACTTGGCATGCTTAACAATCGGATGGTGGGGGAACTTTTCATTAATTCCAATGCAAGTGAGGACTAACAATGCAAATGTAAAAATGGGACGAGATAAACGGATAAGAGAGGCAGTTACACTTCTCTTCTGATACTTTTCGAAATTTTCAGGATATAAACACTCCTCTAATGGAGGGGGAGGGCCCGGAGGTGGTGGATAGATATCAGACGTTGGTGGTAGTTGTCCATCAAATGCAGCAAGAAGTTTTTCCTGATCAGCTAGAAACTGCACTTGATCAGCTCTCTCTTCATCTGTGAGTGGAGGAGGAGGACCAGGAGGTGGAGGATAGTATGGTTCTTCAACAGTTGTAAGCTGTGGAGGATAGCTACATCTGTTAGTAAGGTAAGATAATTTTGGGTTTTCTTCAGGAGTAGTAACAGCTTCAGGAACGACGGATCGCCTAAACAATGGCATGATGATTGTAGCGTCGATACTTCGTCTTCGTCTTCGATAAAGTCAAAGTTGATGTCAATTGCTAATTACTTGCAGTCAGGATGATAGCTAATTTGATGAACTCCAATGTGTTTATGAATAATAGGCAGTTCAGGAGTTGTCTGCTTGGTTTATTGCAAAGGGATGAGGCTGTAGATGGTCGTAAGAAGAGAGGTTAGTTTGGCGAGGCAGTAGTAAGTCGAAAAAGATATTTCCAGCTGGTATCCTTTTTCTTGACAATATTGCTTTATGATTTTGTTATTGATGTCTCAGAAGCGCCATAGCCTGCTTTTACCATGGCGTCCATTCACGTCTTCCTCTTTATTCTACTAGGCGTAACTGCATTGGTTGCAACGTCAGCGTTTCAACCGACAATCAACAATCCATCACTTCAAAAAATGATCCGTCCATCGTACAGAAAATTTCACCCATCATCAATAAATGATGATACAGAAGTACCAATTACAGCCTATACTATAGATAACAATGATGATAAGTTATCGATTCGGTATGTCTCATGTTTGACGGTTGCATCTATCATCACAATACCCATAGTGGCTCAAGCTGCTGAGGGAGTAGGGGATAAAATGGGAGAGATATCGAGTGAAGGGGAGTGGTTTACTGCAATGCCTGTCTCTGCCCCAATCAATTTCGTTTCATGGATCAATGGAATTAGTAACCTCTTACTTCACTCTACCTTCTTTTGGATATATGTTGCAATTAGTATTTACAGAATAGTGAAGAAAGAATATATTGATAAAGATTCATAATACAGAAAGAGAATATGAATAAAGATTCAAAGTATTGTACTATAGAGATATTGGGGGAGGGGAGTGTGGACGGGAAAGTCTTCCAAAGTATTCTTAGAGTGTAGAAATAACTCATTGAAAATGCACAAATACCACATATGCAAATCCCAATCATCCCAGGACTTTTACTTTATTTACTCTCCTATTTTCACATGATCTGGGATATTGATAATTTGATTTAGTCTTTTGGTACATTTGGTACATATTGTCCATCTCCCCAACTATTAAGCGCTTCTTTCCTTATATTCAATGAACTTCTTTTTTTCATCTTCCATCATGTACAATTGATCTCCTCCGAACAACTTTAAGCTGTTATTGCTCGGTATCCTTTACTCCCCCTTGCATCAGTCTTTAGTCTTTCTTATTCCTCATCGTCAGCAGGGATCATATCAACAAGTAATCCCTCTGCAAATACAACAATTTAGGGAAAGGTTCATGAAATACAATATGTTAGCCAATTCAAACAATAGTAGTTCAATACACACAATCCCCCTTTGCAAAAAACATACCTTCCAATAATCTAATCTTATACATCTCAGCCTGTTCTAAATGATAATTACCAATAACACTTATGCCTAGTTGATGTGCCTTCATCATAACACTGAATGCCATGCCGTCATCTAATCCACAAACTTCCATGAGGCAGCGGGCTACGAACTCTCTTTTGTTCA
>Ga0214479_100105_pt1 | contig 50152 bp, 53 predicted proteins | sample M1_20Mar14CPVII9_5_FD_165054 | JGI IMG/M metagenome (GOLD analysis project Ga0214479, IMG submission 165054) | Marine eukaryotic communities from Monterey Bay, California, United States - M1_20Mar14CPVII9sort6BwellE14 | ecosystem: Environmental > Aquatic > Marine > Unclassified | place: USA... | reverse complement strand
TAAACCATTCATTTGAATTGATTTATTGATGTGTATTGTAGTTATTAATGGTAGTATGTTATGTAGTATATGTTTTGAGGTGGCTGAAAGTGAGAGTATCGATTGATAATCGAGATAGTTGAGTATGTTTGTTGCAAATATCTCGGATGGTATTTGTTTATATGTTTCGTGAGAGGTATTGATATCTTTGCCATTATTGACAGTGGTGCTGTTGTAAGTACGACGTCTCTTTCCTAGAGTAGAGGAGGAAGCGTCATAATCGTCCATCATAAGGCAGATCTTCTTATATTGGCGTGGTATCTTTATATAATTTATATTTTAAACGTTCTACCGTCGACAAATATGAACAGTACTTTCTTCGGAGGTTAATACAGAGTGTTTAAGTAGTGGGGGTTGGTTGTTTCCGTCTCATCCAGTACGAGAGATGAGCATAAGAGTTGCAATTATCTAATCTCAATCCTCTATCTATTTAGTTTGACCGTTAGCTCGCCAAAGATACCACTATCATTTTCCCTTGCTTTCAAAAAATTATCATAGTGCCTGTTTGTAATACGCTATTAATATTGCAGTATGTTGATTGGTATACCGTGAATAATCTCAATGGATCAGTACTTAATACTCTTTCGATTGTTGGTATTTGACGGCAGTGTAATCATCATATGACTGATTAATGGAGGATACTCTGTGCGGTATCCTTATTTTGATCTCCTCTAACACGATGGGCGAAAATAATATACCTAATAGATGGATTGCTCTCAATAAACAGACATTACAATGGATTGAATATAATAACTTTTGTTGTTTAGTCTATACTGACAGCAACAGTGAACGTATATAGGAGTATTAGTCAACCATGACAATAGTTGACAATAGCATGACAATCGTATGACAATTGATGACAATTGTATGACTGTCGATGACAATGGCATGACAATCGTATGACTATGGATGACAATCACCGAGAAATCATGATAATATAGTATATGCATGTATTAGTGGTCTTTGGGAATGATGGGGGTCCATATACCGCCCTCTACGATAGGCTCTAGATATTGATTATAGATAGTAAATATATTATCCACATATACATTCGACAGATTTGGTATATATCGTTAGATCGGGGTAAAGGATATTGGATTGAACACTTTGAAACATGATATATTAACATTCTTATACATCAGATTAGTGTGGATTAGATAGGAGAGATGTATCGTCGGGGAGTGGGATGTTTCAATACATTAGAAAGGTGGATTAGGTTGTTGGTTGTCATATTATATACGGATCTAGTTGGTGGCAAGAGTTGATGAGGAGATGAGGTATGTAATTGAGGAGATACAGATATGATTATATGAAATGAGAGCCGATGGGAAGAGGGATGAATGGTTTGAAGAAGAAGGGGTATGAAATGGTGAAATCAAAGTATAGAAAGGTGGAAGTATGATACAGTGACTGTATGCGATGGTAGGAAAGATGTATGCATACGATGAGGAAGAAAGATTTGTACACATTTGGTGAGCGAGATGATGAGAGATGGTATAACATCAACTTGATAAGGCAATAAAAGTGAGTTGTGGCATACAGTTTTGAACGGTCCTTGATGAGACCCATTAAATAAGGGAGGTGAGGGTGATGATATAAATGAAAGTTGACATTGATGAGGGTGAACGGCATGTCAAGAAGGAGTTGGCGAGATAAGATGAGGGTGACAGCTGTGACGAAAAGTATGAACGAGGTTGATACACCGGGAGATTACCCATCATACTGTGAGTTGGTGAGAAGATTAGTATGTGGGTGAGGTATGAGTTGGTGAGAAGACGGGGTATAAGATACGTGAGTTGGTGAGTTGTGAGAGATGAGTAGGTTGGATCGACTTGGATCCCATAGTCTATGCGGGAAGCTCCAACGCCACGTCAAGGCGTCGATCATGTTAGAGTTGGGTGGGATGAGAGAAGAATATCAGAGGAAGTTGCCAAGCACGTTGGGTGAAATCTATTTGTTCCGAATGGCCCCAAAGCCTATTCACTGGGAAATACTGTGCCCTATTTCTTGGTAGTGATTAGCATTAAACTTCAATAACATCGTCAAACAATCGAGGGTGGTGGTGGTTGGTGTAGTTGGGGTTGGGTATAGCAATAACAATGGTACAAACAAACAAGAAGCACACAAGACATGATTATAACGGGCAGGCAGCCTTGTGTAGGATCCTTACACAAGACTGCCCAAGATTAAGGTATTATCTATACTATCATCCAACAAAACAACATATCGAACTGAAAAGTAGAAGAAAGTTGACAATCCAATACATCATTCAACATCTGCCAGGATGAGAATAAAGATTGAATTGCCTCAGAGAATAAGAAGAATGAAGAATGTTAGATCATGTTATAACGGCGGTAACAACAACACATATAACACACCACTTACCTTGAGGGGTGAACAGACTAACAACATCCGTTCACCCCCTTACTCCGCATCAACAACAAGATATAATAAACAGTAGCCGACAGGAAGTATCATTAACCTGGATTTGTCCTTGGACGGAGGCGACCACCTCGACCGCCTCGTCCACGATGCCATACTGCTGGAGGGTACTTCTTCCTTGGACGACGAATATGCCGTTTAGGAGGCAGAGGAGGCGAAGGAACATCCACACAATGAAAGTCATCATTCGGATCAGTAGCACCAAAATCGATAGTAGAATCATCATCACTATCCTCATCATCGGATACTGTAACACCAGCAGGCGGTAGTAGTAGCTCCTTCTGCTCAACTCTATTGAACTGTTGGAGAAATAGCTTGTTATTGGTAAAGCATACGATACACCCGATTATGACACTTGCTCGGCTGATCAATCTCCAGATTATATTAGTAGGAAGCCGGATAAGATATGCCACCAAGGTATATACGGCAGTCTTTATATCAATAGTCCACACCAACATGATACATACACGGACTAGAAGAATCGAAGTCTTAGAGGCGATGCAGTAGACGAACTTCTTCCCAATGATTGAGGCTACCCAAGCAAGGATCATCCAAATAGAGTTCACGGTGCAGGTTATGGCTGAATAGAACATACCTCGAGTAGTATCCATAAGTCCGTCACCGCTGCCACCATCATAATATGTAAGTGCATATGATATGCAATCAAACAGTCTGCTCATGATATTGACCAGCAGACCGGATACTCCTATCACGTCAAGGAAATCAAAGGCAATCAAGAGTTGATAATGCCACAATCGAAGGAGGTAGTATGTAATGATCTTCAAGCCCATCATCAACAATGCAGCACTACAAGCCTGCCGTACACTGGGAACGCAACTTAGTATCATCATCATACACTCCGCAAGATCTTGAACGACGAGTGACCAGTTTAAGGGTGTCACGATCAATATCATCATTATAACAGCAATGCCCATCAATGGTACGATCACCATCAGCAGCAAAGCGAGGAGGCAAGATTCATCGGTGGCAATGTTGCAAATGGTAGTGATGGGCTCAAATCGGCAGACTTTGCCGACCAAGGTACTGGCTGAGACACGCCCCAAATGATTCAATGTAGGTTGCAATGCCTTTGAGACGTATGTAGTGATGTGGAAGAGGCAGGCTGCAACCACCAAGGCTTGAAGTATCGTCCAGAAATCAAGTACCATTAGAACTGCAACCATCACGAGTATCGGTGCAGATACCATGAGTAGAAAGGCAACGAGGAGGCTGTGACGTTCATAGAAGATGAATTGCAACACCGACGATAGGTGCGCTCGGAGGGTGTCCATCAAATTGAACGGAACAGGAGACAGAAGTTGCACTACTTCTTTCCAGTTTGATAAGGCCAACATCGTTTTAGATTGGGAGTGGGTATCGTCGGCAGGGTGGTAGGTATCAATGTCATCAGAGGAGGCAGATGACATGGAAGTGTTAATGGTCGTCTCAACATCAGAGCCCAAGAGTTGTTCACTGTCAGTGCTAATGATCATCATAGAACCAACCAGAGATAGAAGTCCCAGCCAATCAATACGATCAATTATTAGTACACCCACAATGCCAACCATCGAAGCAAACATCAGTAGAAAGAAGACAACGAGGCATGGGCTTGTATCAGAACTGACGATGATAGTATCAAATGAGATATAACTTGGATCAACCAACTCATCGGAAGAAGCAGAAGATAACATGTCCAAACGAAGGCTACGAAGGGTTGACACGGCAAGTTCTTCGTCCTTGGCAATTTCGTCCACATCATCCAAATCAACATTAGAAGATGCAAAGATCATGACAAGGTAGTTCATCATGACAGCAATGAACGAGGAAATCATTTGGTAGTTGTACTCGAGTATAACGGCTTGAAAGATGGACAAGCAAAGGATGGTAGTGTCCAATCGAATGATGCCGCATCCAAAGGCAAGCAGGATGATCAAGCATCCAGTCAAGACGAAACTCAAGGCATTGGGGAAGTAGCTATCCTCATCGTCCACCCCAGCAAGAACAGTTCGATCATTAGCAGAGACAAGATCAGTGGAGGAAGCAACGAAGAGTTCAGAAGTAGTAGTGGCCACAAGGGTAGACTCGATCGAGATTGGTAAACGAAGTAGGATGTCATCCACAACGAAGACATTGGTATCCAAAGAAGCAATACTTTCAACAAGAGGTTTCAATTGCCCGATCGAAGTAACGACAAAGAATTTGACAGGAAGAGGAAGAGCCTTGATACACCCAGAGACAGATTCCATAACGAAAGACCTGATAAAGTTAAGAGAGGACTTGGCAATAATACTGAAAGGGTTAGTAGTAAGTGGTGAGTTGGACTCAGAAGAGTCACAACTCGGGTTAAACGATGAAAAAGAAAGCAAAGGCAACACATCATTAGACTTAACTTCGTCGTCGTTGTTATCCTCTCCAAGCAACTTGATGAATGGCTCAACTAGGCCGAAGGCAAAGGTCTTAACATGGTTGGAGAATATGGTATTAATCATATCGGAGGTAGGTAGTAGTATAGTAGCTTGGGAAGCAGGGTAGTAGTTTGGTATCGTTATCAATCAATCGATGAAACAATGAGAAGAAGAGTCAAGCTCGTTTGAGTTAAGAACAGTGTAAACAAGAGATGAAACCATATTGAGGTTGATTCAAATGATTAGCAACGGTCGATGCCTATTTAAATTATAACACCAACTGCCATTTAATTTAAATGATTAAACCCGATAAACAATGTGGATGGATAATGATATGATATTAATTGATCTGACGATTATAATCAATATCGACAGCCTTAGTAACATCCGATAATATCAATGAGAGGTATGATACCACATATTATGATCAATTATTATATGGTAATCTCCCACTCCCACGAAATGTTATGGCGGGGGACGCAGTATTTGATACTTAATACGATAAGATACGACATTAAGATAAAATTGTATTAGACTATGGGCGAGATGTTCATTAGAGAAGTGTATTATGGTACAACTATCAGCTCCTAGAGAGATTTAGATACTCAAGACTAGGACGGGGATAGAAGTTATAAGACGAGGGGCTGAAGTTCGTGAGAGTATGAGGATCCCCATCCAGAATTTGAGTAGTTGAAATGTTACATTTCATTAATGTTACTTTACAAGTTACAATATATTACATACACAAATCATTATTACATACGGGTAGGATTGATCTCTTCCTTAGTACATCATATTACATTCATCTGGCGGTAGTTGATCCAAATTGATACTTTTCAAGCAACAGTATCTGACAGTATTGAGCAGCGGTAGCATGACACTCTTCATCAAGTGACAATACCAAAGCACTCGTACGAGCTCTTTCTCGAGCCCACTTGCTATTCTTCATCGATTTTTGAGCTAATATATCTGCATCAGCATAAGGATGACCGGTTGTCTTTCGTTGAGCTTGGTCAAGTACAACTCTCTTGAGCTTGATTCTTCTTATTGCAAATTCAATATTGAGTTGTACAGTGAGATGTTTCTCTAAACCAAACATGTTCGTGATCTGCTTTAGATCTTTCTCTTTCAATTGTTGCAAGTAGTGTACGAGGTTTTGAGCATTGCTATTGAATGTGTCCATCTGCTCAGGGGAGTACCAAATTGCTTGCTTGTATGGACTGTTTGATAGGTTGTCCACTACATATATAGTAGACATAGGAGCAAACCACACTTGCTTCATGTTGATTGTATGATAGAAGAGAGTAGATATGACACCATTTAATTGCATGGCATAGATTGAGAATCAGATTGTTATTAAACTTCAACATACAATGAGACACAGAACAGATTATAGCTTGTCAATGTCTTTTGTGATAGAATGACACCTTCTCTAAATAATCTACTAACAAACTAGTTATAGAGCTGAAGACTGAAGAGGGCATGAGATGAAAGATAGAATATGGGTCACATCAAAACTTCAAGTACTCATCCCAACTTCAGGATGGATTAGTAAAGAAGTCTTGAGAAAGTTACTATCTTAGTATGGTAGAGTTCTAACATATACGTCTATCTCTTCAGCAAACAGTACTCGATAGTCGATACCCATCCTGACCCATTCATAAAGTTAAAGGATACCAATACCAAGAAGATCGTGTACAAGCAACCAAATGATGACTACACTGCCGTCAAACACCAATGACCAAAAGAGCATTAAAAACTGATGTCTAGGTAGAATCACGGTAAACCAAACTAATTGTTACAATAGTAATCAACCTTTCAAAAGGCATCATGTGAGTAGAAAGAGAGTTGATGATATGTAAACGGCGTACTCGTCGTCCGAGGAAGAAGTACCCTCCAGCAGTATGGCATCGTGGACGAGGCGGTCGAGGTGGCCGCCTCCGTCCAAGGATTCGAGCCGGTTAGTTGATACATTCTGCGGCTTTTGATTGTTGTTTTTTCTTGTTGGTGATTGTACACCCCCCAAAGTTACAAGATTGTTCATTGTGAAGTAAACTGGATCATGGAGTGTTTGAATGAGCTAGACAAGAGGAATAAGTTTGTATCGCTTAGTGGAATCATCAAGTTTGATATTCATGGTCGTAATAATAGTAAGAAGAAGAAGATTGCACCAATGCGTCTGGGGATTGTAGAGTTCATGAGTTATCTAAACAGTCAAAACAGGATTCATCTTTCTATGGAGTCAACAAGGTAATCCATCAAAGTCAAACCACAACCAAGTATGAGGCTAACTTTCTTAAGTGGCGACTTGGCACTTACGTCCTGAAGTCTGATGCGGCCCTTGCTTATGATAGTGCTGTTAGGAAGAGTGGATTGGAAAGGCATTTATGTAAGCTCAACTTTGCTTCCGAGGCAGACTATATGAAGACTCGGGACAAAGAAATCAAAGCAAGGGGAATTAATGAAAGGGAAGTGATTTGGAAGGCATTCTTACAATGATAACTGACAAAGTACAGACTACAATTACTAGATGAATGCTATGCTAGAGTTTGCTGGGTTAGTATGGGGATGTATAACGAGGGGAGGAATCGAGCTATTTCATACGGTATATATTAAAGAACTTGCTTAATTATTGTGCCCATTTCATATTTCTTCTGCTGTATCCCACGAGGGCAACCTCAATATTGTATCCTAGCTCCTCCTCCGTCTCAAGAAGGTTGGAAATAGGCGGACAGGCCTCCGCCGTGTCGGTCGCCTCTCACTTTCATCACTGCTTTCCTCTTCTCTTGCCCGATCATTATTGTCCCCACTAGCAGCAGCCCCAGTGCATCCTAAATCTAAGTATACTCGTTGGAACCCAGTTGATACTTTCCTACATACAACACATGATGGTTGTGTGTCATCGTCTGACTCCGACTCATCATCTGACTCCTCCCAATGTTTAGCAACTACTTGATCCCAACAAGATTGATGAAAAGGATGACCACACGGGATTACTACTCCCCAAGGTTTAGAGATGGGTTCCATGCAGATTGGACAGTCTTCTACTACCCGAGGACGCGCTGGTTTGGCAGGGAACACTCTTTGTGGTGGTAATATCCCTGCCTCATATTCCAATAGCCGGATAGGGTTTACAAGTTTCATTTTTACTTCAATCCTCAATGTTCCATCCTCGAGATATTTTCTTAATAAATATAGAGGCAAATGACAACCATAACCTATGTGGTACCTGTAGGGGTTAAATGAGTATTGCCATCCATCTTTTTCAAAACAATCAAACTTTCCTTTTGAATCTTTGATAGCCAATCTGAGTCTAATATTAATATTAATGCTCTTGTCCTCTCTCGGGTTGTCATTTCTAAACAGAAGTATACCAACCGCAGGAACTTTTCTTATCATTATTTTCATTTTTTCATTATGGATCCCCAAATGCCATTTACTACCAAAGCACGTGAAATCAGGTGATTCTATTCGGTGTACATAAGGAGAATGACGCTCAGTAACTGGTGATGTGTTTACAAAATCATCAAAGTGTATCTCCTTTGTCACCCAATTGCTAGATGACATATCTAGCCACCCACGCGTTACAACTTGATTTGTAGCCATATAATATAAAATAGAGAAGGTATGTAAGGATTAGTTAATAGAATACAGACACGTCACATGAGAAAAGAATGAATTATAATGAACACATATCATATGCACAAAAACAAAATACTAAAATTGATGTGCTCACACTTGTTTTATTGACTTGATCTAATGGTAAGGTGTATTATAAATACAATATGATATACCTTCTATGATTGTGGAGAGTGAATCACAATAGAAGAGATGAGGCAGTGAAAGATTAGCAAGCGAGCGACACATGATGTAACATCATAAAAAAAAATGACACATATCTTATGTACAAACGTGTGTATGCTTATATAACTCTTACACCAACCACACTCTAACATCTACCGGTAAAATCTTTATCCCCACCAGTTAAAGACAATTCCAGTTAGATGCACATTCACCTCGAGATACGATATAAACACCACATATATCACAAAATACATGCCTAGTAATAAAAACATCACACAAAAAGATATCATACAAAAGCGCCCCGCCGCCGCAGCCGACATACCCGCCCCCCACCACCATCAAAAAACACTCAAGCTGACCTCATCTACATCACTTACTATATAAAGCTTCCTCATAGACAACACCTTACCATATATCTCGATGCAAAGCTATTTATGAGAGTAAAAAGAAGTAAAAAGAGTAAAAATGAAATAAGAAATACATTCCACATGTAAGCACGAGAGAAACCTCAAAATTATTAATTTTTAATTTTTATTATTGCTTTCTTTTGTATATGAGGCGATATAGGAGAGGCAGGGGTGGATACGACGTCAATTCTTCGTCTGGTATAGAAAGTACAGGGGATTTATCAGTTTATTAAATACTCTATCGATTAATGGCAGTGCGGTAGCTGTGCTTTTGATAGTTATCGAATAATCGAGTTTGCAAAAAAGTATACTACATCTTGTGGATCTATATATTGTTACGTCCGTCGGCGCTATTTGTTTGGCTACTCCTGTAGATGAATAAGTGCTTATGGTAAGATGTATTAGTATTCTAGAAGAAGTTGTGGTTTGTATGTGGATGGTGGTATGTATTATTCTTTTGTCCTTTTATTTTGAGATAAAAATTGCAATAGCGATTGCAATGTGTATATCTTTATCTAATGGCGTGTGTATATCTCCTTCCTTTCGGTACATCCTTCCTTTAGGGCAATAACTTCAATTAATATAGTATCGGAGGTTACGGTTTAATTAGATTTGTATAATACCAAGGAAGATATCAATATCGAAACATTACCCAATTATACTCATCACAATCACATAATTTAGCAGTGGCCAAGAGATATACTAGTTCGAATATATGAATGTCAAGATGGCAACGAGAACTGATCCTCATCATTCGACGATATCTACAATGAATATAACTCATCTATCGGATGAGCTCTTGGTGTCCGTATCAAGTTATCTACCAGAAACTTCGGTAGCCTTATTTGCATCAACTTTTTCAACGACATCAGATACCACTACTACCACACCCTCAACAACAGGCTTGGCTATTGTTTCATCATATATTTCAAATTGGGAAGTTATTGATTTCCTTGATATAGATAAAGAGTTACGGATGAGGTTAACAGATGATGATATTGGAGGATTACTATTCTGTATCGATGCGGTACACAAACTGAAAAGATTAAAGCTTACACATTGCTTTCAAATTACGGGGAAGGGGTTAAAATGCATATGTGATTCGGTAGTATTGGAACAGATAGATTTGAGTTTAGCTAGTCAGAATGAATCTCTGGATGAGGATGTTGAAATACAAATCTCAGAGGAGGATACACTTCCTATTCTTCTAAATATCATCGGCCAAGCTGACAGTTCATTGAAACAGTTACAATTCCCTCAGAAGTGGAGAGATGAGAAGAGTGACATGTTCCGTAGATTTCTTAGGAGTTATAATCGAGTATTAAATGCCCGTAGAATTCCTTGTGGCTGTTCAGAATATTGTCGCAGAAATGGGATATGCCGAGATGATTTGGTATTGGGTACAGAGGAGTTGTTGTTTGGAGTACAAGAGCTCACGTGTTTGAAATGTTTAGACACGGTCTGCCAGCGGTGCCAATCTGAGCACTTCGACCCTCTAACGTGCTCTGGCTGCAAACAAACTTTCTGTGATGGGTGTGAGGTGGTGTTTTGTTGTGAAGGTGAAAACTGCCAGGTGAGAACTTGTAGAGAATGCAACCTGTTTAGAGACATTCACTTGGATTCGTATTTATGCGATGGCTGCTATGGTAGATAGATAGTGATGATGATGAATATAAGACTTCCGAAGCCGAAGATGATTAAGATAGCTTGAATAGAATACATAATGTGTATATGATCCAATCAATTAAGTTCTACTCCACTGCCATACTAATTGTACATATGCATTATTACACACTAAGATAGAATACTAATCTCAGGGTAGTCTTGATAGAATGTACAAAGTTGTAGAGCAATCGTATACTCATCAACTCGATAGTTTGCTTTCTCACCCTTCCCTGTGTTCATTCTTCCGTAAGGAGTTTCATACATGAAAACTGATTTGTGAGCAGTGAGCTCATAAAAATATTGAATTGAAAGTAATATAGTATGCTAGTATTAGTATATATAATCAACAATAAAAGAGACACCACATACATATACTACAACTCCTGCAGTCTCTTCTTTTAGAATTATATATTAACTACATACTTGCAACAAAGAACAAACCTATTCGATATAGATACTTCTTTAGAGATACCATTGCAATAATTGAAACCATACTGCCAAAAAAGCAACTCTCATACCTCAACAATAGTATAGAACAGTATACACACAACAATATAAAACAAGTACCAACAGTTCAGTATATACATAAAACAATATATAAACAAACAATATAATCATGGGTTGGACCGAACAACAATCAAAGATACTATCAATAATACCACACGTTACAGGTCTATTCTCCTTCATTGGCTCATCATCCATAATAATAATGATATTACATGATCGTAACAAAAAGTTATCAAAGCCGTATTATAGATTATTATTTGCAATGTGTATATTTGATACATTTTCGAGTATAGCTTTAGGATTGAGTACGTGGCCTATACCTGCTGGGAGTAGTGGTGTTTATGCACCGTTGGGGAATGTACAAACTTGTAGTGCCCAGGCTGTGAGTTAGTACAATATATGTTCATGTGTTATGCTTTTGATGTGTATATAGTTTTGATTTGTGAATTAAACTCATATATATTGTTTTTGGATGGTTGCCAGTTCTTTATACAGGCCAATATTGCTAGTCCTATATACAACTTTATGTTGAGTTACTGTGAGTATATGCGGTTTTTATGTAAATGTTGTATTGAAAGTTTATATTTCTATTTCTTCTCTCACTAAATGGGTGTTGTTTGTATTTTCTATCTATGTAAAGACTTTCTTCTTCGTGTAAAGTATGGATTGAGTGAGACAAGGATAGGGAAACGAGCCGAACCAATAATGCAAATAATAACAATCATATTCGGATTAGGTACATCTTTCTTATGTCTGGGATTAGGTTTATTCAACGATAGTACGCTCTGGTGTTGGATAAATTCATCACCTAAAGGGTGTGAACAATCATGGGCTAATGGAGGAGAGACCACGTGTGAAAGGTAAGTCTAGTATATTCTATTATGCATAAGATATGAATTGCCTGTTACTTCTTCAGCCCCTCATCATCTAATCCACATCGTATGCACAATTCAACACAGAGGAGATAATGCAGAGATTTATCGTTGGGCTATATTCTTTGGCCCGTTATGGGCGTGTATCGTGGGTTGCATGATAGTTATGATTATGATCTTTGTTAGTGTTAGGAAACAAGAGAATAAACTCAAAAAGTATCAATTCAAATCAACCACCCGTAGAGGAAGTACTGATAGTTCCAATGGCGGGGAATATGATGAGGTAATTCGTAAAAAGCAAAGAGAGGATGATCGTAGGCGACATGCACAATCACGTCAAGTAGCGTGGCAGGGATTGCGCTTTGTTGGGGTGTTTTACCTAACATGGGCATTTGCCACGGTGAATAGGATATTACAGGCGGCGATAGGAAAGAGTTACTTTTGGTTAATGTGTCTGCATACCATCTTCGTCCCTATGCAAGGGTGAGTTTAGAGTGGGGTGTGTACATCATTTGTTCTTGACTTTCTTTCCATATCTGACCCTTGCCTTAATCTTTCTTTTTCTTTTAGCTTCTTCAACTTTCTAGTATTCATATATCCAAGGTTTAAGAAAAGTGTTGCCGGTAAACGAATAGCTCGAATGTCAATCAGAACGTCGGGTGTAAATAAGTCAAATACAAAGCTTCCCACGAGGAACTCACTAACAAAGAGTAGATGGGTGTCGGCGCATGAGGATGATGATGTTAAGGACGAAGCACCCCCGCCCTCATCCGCATCTTTAGCCGCTGGGATTGTAAGGGATGAAGAAGCAGCAGGTGCAGAGCAGAATGATCACGTGGGGAATGGAGAAGAGATGAAAGTAGAAGACGATGCGGAGGAGGAAGTTATATCGCCAACCAAATCCATCTCTTTGATGAAAGGATCGTTTGATGATGCTAATACTCAATTGGAATAGTAGAAGGCTGATTGTTTGTATAATGGGGTATTATAAGTGGCAGTGGGTATATGATTATACCGTTTGGGGAAGAAGAGATTGATGCGAGGGGTGCCTGATTGGGAATGGGAGACGTGAGGATGAGGGGTACATTCATATCAATCAAGCTGTATTGTCAAATCACATCTTCTTCATTAGGTTAGAATTACAATCGGCACAATCATCGGATTTAACGGGCGTGGGGCAGATTTACAGTTAGTACATGATCGGCCATTCCACAACTCAGGATTCATTTATTTTATGTTAATCGGTAGCCTAAGGCGTAAAGGACTTTCCAAGTGATGAGGTTGCATATAATATGTAAGCCGATACGGCATTTGACTTCTGTTTTTATGGGTGCTTTGATAATGACTAGTTGCAGGGGCACCAACAAGAAAGAGAAGAGCAACACTTGACCACTGCTTAAAGTCACCCAATCCCAGAATATCTCATCACCTGCTCTTTGTAAATAAGCATTGTGTTCAGCCTTCTTCTTGTTGAAATGTTCTTCCACCTCAGGCGACGCCTCCCTCAAATCACTTCCTTCATCAATAGTAAAAAGGGTTGTTCGGCGGCGATTACTCTGTCTTACGTCTTGTCCAAAGTCAAGTTTGAATAGAGTTGATTGGCCTTGGTTATTATTATTAGTGGTTCCACTTCATGAGGTTTTAAGTACCTACATACCTAAACTCCAATCACCACGACAATCAACATAATAGCGTATCACCACTAATCAGCACTACATTAAACATAATAGCGTATTGCTACTAATCAGCACTACAATAAGGGATGGAGAGGTGATAGTACACCGTTAAGTGAGACAAGACTTTCACACCACGACGACCAACAAGGCGCCAAAAGTATTAGTAACGAGGAAGTTTAGTAAGTCGACGAGTTGTAAAGATGCCTTCTAGTAGGAAGCGAGCCAAGGGCAAGTTAAGGAAAGCAAGGTCTACAGCTCGAGCAGTCTGTGTAGACGAGTCTACTTGGCTGAACTGGCTGCTATGGGGGACACGTATGAAGGGGATACAATGTTCCCATGGTGCTGTAACTCCTTCGTCATCGAACAAAGATGTTGATTTGTTCATGAGTGACTTCATAGACTCAATTAGACAACAAGACTTTGAGCTGTCAAACCTTATGCGAGAATTATTAATCAAACACCCTGCAGTGTTTAACAGCACTCAGGGTATAAGGATTTGGTATCCTTTCCAAAATGGAGACTTGAACCCGCCTGTAACTCAAATTGAGGGAGTTTCCGAGGGAGTTTGCTCAAACTTCAAAGTTGTAACTTGATCAGAAGGTCCTAATCTTGCTATCTGTGGGTAGCCATATAGGGTGTGAAATAGTCCAAAATGTGCAAAAAAATACCTTTTCAAATCGCGTAGGTATTTGGAAACACGCGTAAAGGGTCGCACGCGACCCTTGACGCGTGTTTGACGCGCGCACACACTATGTATAATGGTAACAGCTCGCTACTAGCCGCACCATCCACCCTGGGTGGTGGTCACTGCACTACATTAGCTCCCTTTGGGGGCGAAGAAAATTTGAGATTTTCGGCCAAATAGACCAGCCGTGAAAAGCAGAGGTTAATATAAGAGTGAAAAGATACCATTTAGACTTGTTAACAATAACGATCAACTGAAGATAGTGACGTGCAACTTGCTAGCAATGGGTACAAACGATATATTACGCGATAAGATTGACAGGAGGATGGGAACAGATAATGCCTGTATATTAGCTTGCTCAGTCTTGATCTTAGAGAATTATGCGGAAACGAATGATGTTAATGCTTCCTTATACTTGGCATACCCCAAGAAACGAGACATTGATGATGGAGGAGAACGAGAAGCGCTACGATTCTTCAGTAAGAGGATCAGTTGTACATGTTTGGATAGTCTATATGCTCAAGCTAAATCAGAGCAACGGAAAGTCGGGCGGTGTTACGGATGTGAAATGACATTCAAGAGATCAACTTTTGAAGTATGTAATGGGTGTAGAATCTGTCAGTATTGCAGTAAGGATTGTCAGCGTCAGCATTGGTCATTGCATAAAGGAGACTGTGATAGTTGGTCAAAGTGCCGTGCTTGGTGTATTCAGTATGGTTTTATCTTAGAATGAATAAGTGTCAGTTGTCGTTCCCCTAATAGTACTAACTCTAGCCAATTGGCACTTCATATAAACTTAGTCCTACGCCTACGACTAACCCGCCGACTTTCTCCCAACTAACTATACATCATTTACATAAGACTCTCTTACATTATTAGAACTCTTCATAATCATAGACCAAACTTATCCCATTCTTTACCAGGATATTCGGGATAGAATGTACCGTAATTGCAGAGCACTTCCTCTCCAGTTCCAGCCATTATATTTCGTGTAGCGTACTCATCATACTTTCCACAATGCTGTCCTTTTTGGCATACCTCATTACCCGCAGTGTTTGTTAGTTTTTTACCACCCTACAATAGAAAGAGAAGACATATGTTTAGATGAGTACACAAGATTGTAAAGACATACACTTCATAATAAACAACGTACATCATTCATCAATGAGGTCTCATCAGCTTGGAAGTATGATATGAGGTTGTTCTTCAATGGGTATGTCCATAACATTACATCACATGCCATCCCATCATCTTCAATTGCATAAACAAATTTTCGATACGATTGACCATTTTGAAACTTGATTAAATGATCTCCCCTTTCACCCTTCTTAATATCTCGTGTAGCAAAGACCTCTACCTTTTCCATCTATCGTTTGTCCTGATTGAATTGGTGATATAAAGTTTGTGTTCTTCTTCACTTTCTTTAGTTGTTTCTTTCCCTCTTGTTCTTGCTGACTTGACCATAAATCTCGTAGGTACTGCCAATCATATACCCTGTTTATCTGATATGTCCGCCGTGCGTCGTACATATTGCTCCTTGATTTCAAACTTCAAATCAAAAGACAGGTATCTTTTTTCTTGGTACCGGTATCTTTGAATAAAAAGCGAACAAACGTACTGCAACTATGAACAAAAGCGACAACAGACGGTAACCGTACTTACCTATACACACCTGAAAAGATATATGATCAGCTCAATGACTCTTACATAGTAAGCTCAAATGCACGGAGTTGCGGAGATGATAAACTAAACTAAACTAAACTAAACTGAATAACGGTAGCCCTACACTGGCCCATGCACTCAGACGACGTAGGACAGCACGACGGTGCTACTAAGCATACAAAGATCCCCAAGAACATAAACTTTATCCAGGTATAAAAGCTCGGTACATGATAACGTATGAAAGATAAGCAGTTGCAATACAAACACAACTCCACAACAAGTGATTAATATAAGACATAATGAAATTCACAAAGCCCGTAGGCGCAACCGCAGACCTACGTGAAATAGAATACATATCAGCATTACATCAAACCTCTAAAGAATTACGTCGAGATGGATCAATCAACTCCTCAGACATATCTAAATTCCTAATGTCAAGATATGGCATATCAGTAACTACAGATCAAGTTACTAACACAATCTCCAAAGACTTTGGAGGCGGGGGATTATCAGAAGATGATGGTGATACATTAGATTTAACTGAGTTGGTTGCATTAATGATTATACCGGAATTATTAAAGGCCGAAATGAGTTTACATAGAGATTATTTAGAAACTGAATCTATTGGAAATAGTGGCACTCCACACACGAAGAGTTATAAGAATGGTACAAGATATAATAGTACAGTTCATGAATTGAAATCGGGTAGTGATGATGTATGGAATGATAATATTAATGGTGGTAATAGGGATGGTGTACGTGGATTAAGAGGAGAGTTACGTTGGCCTGATTCGGATCTTATTTCGCAAATACTTGGTACGTAGAAAAAGTGCATATGATTTGTTCAGTTTATACTATATACTAACCACCCCATGTCTACTATTCTATATCCATTTATCAAAAAGGTATGATTCTAACTGACGTAACCGGGGATGATAGTCCCAAGCCCATGACAAAGGAGTTACTGAAGAAGATTTTCATATTCTACAAAGGTGAGTTGTTGGTTTCTAAAAAGTGAGCATATCATTCTAGCAAATGCTCACAATCCCTTGCCTCCCTTAACTCTTCTAGAACACGATGTTGCCGAGAACGATGAACTATTAGAGGAAATGATAAAGGTAGCATCAAACATTGGGGGATTAGAAAGTAACGATGAAGAAGATGGTCCTCTCCTTGATAAGTTTACATTTGCCCACTGTCTAACGAATGATGTACGTGGCTATGATATTAAGAATGAGAATAGATTGAGTACTCATTATGCAGATGTATTTGATGGGAAAGATGAAGTTGGTAGTGTCGACGATGGAGTGGATAGTGAATGCAATTCAGTAAAGACGGTATGGACCGCTCCAGCTATCGATTACGCAGTGGATACGTTCCGAACCAAATCATATGTCATCTTGTTATGGGCAAACTGGGCAATCTTCTTCTTCGTGTACATGTGGGGGAATGGTAGTCAAGCTGGTAGACTTAGCTGTTCATCAGATACGACAACAGCTTCTGGCTTTGGATGTCAAGTTGCACAAGGTACGTGATGTGGTATATGCATGTTGTCCTATTACCTTTCTGTCCACTTAACTCATTATGATAATTATCATGCAGGCATCGTGAGTTGGCTTATAATCATGGCCAAACTGGTGATCGTAGGCTCGGGAAGTGTAATGCTATGTTCAATGGGCTATAGTACCGCCCCCGCATCAAGCTTAATCAAAGTTATGTCCTTGCTTGGATTGGGGTTTGTTATCCTCTTTACTTTCATCCCGGCATTTTTTGAAGGAAAGTTTCTAGTTGACAGTAATGGCAAGAAAGTCCGCGTTAGTATTGTTTTATGATATGAATTCGTGTGTTCAGTATAAAGTCTCGACGACTTGACTGCTTTGTTTGGTGTTGGTTTGCCTTTATTGATTGCCCTTGCAAATCATATGTACTAACATATGTTCCAATCGCTTCTCTTTCTTCTTCATAAACCACACTAAACGCGCATCTTCCAGTGCACTCATTGACACTGAGCAGTCAAATTATGATGGCAATGTGGGTCTTGAATTCCTAAGGTATCTCATGGTGGTTTTAGGAGCTTTCCTTGTATTAATGTCTTTTCATAACATACTAGATCGGCTCATTCCTCAACGGTGGATAGAAGGCAAGAGCATCTGGAAGAAGATGCTAACAGGAGGCACAGTATACATGGAACGGAACATGAAAAAGGCAGCAGCATACAAGATTAATGATATGATTCGAAATTCAATGGCAGTTCATAAAACAGCTGAGTTTGAACACGGTAATGGTGCACAGAAGGAAACTTCCTATGGTCGAGCCCTTCTTACCTTTGTGAAGAAGGCTGATGATTTAGAACAAGTCGGCGGTTGGTGGTGGACATGGAAGAGACTATTTAATGGGAAGATATTCACAGAGGACGGGATCTGGCTGAACAATAGGTACGTGTTGTGTTATATGTATAGAATTCACCATACACTACGAAACTCTCATGATTCATTTTGGTATCTTTGTGGTATCCTCTCACCTTGTTGCCGACTCATCTAATCCTACGCCATATACAGAATGATTCAAGGAAACTTTGGTCAATTCTTATTATGCATATGGCTGATACCTTTCTTAAAGGTTGTCTTGGATTTAGTCGTTGACTTTTACAACAAATTCCTGGTTCAAATGTTTGAGGTACCTATCCCTCGGTGGAGGGTAATTCTACCACTATCATTAGCATTCATTTGTGCCGAGTTTAATGCCTTAATGCTTACAACTTCATACACACCAAGCTCCATTCGGACAACACTGAGGCTTCGATATGGTGTGATTGGAAGTCTACATGAACCAGAGTTTCAAAAAGTTCGAACAAATGTTGATGATGCCTCATTCATCTTTGGAGCGATGCTATGGGGGTGTGCATACAGCAGTGTCCTTATCCTGTTTGTTTCATTCATTATCTTTGGATGTATTTGTTTTGAACCATTTGCCCCAGTCTTTACAAACATATTCGCTGCCATCATTGGGATTGGAATTACGGTAGGTCTTAAGGTTGTCTTCCTCTCCCTTGCTCGGAGAAGGTTTCATGAACGGGCATATTATAGAAGTAACCCTGCTGCATCAAACATTATCGGCGCTATCCTCGAGGCATGGTCGCTCGGGATTAGTACCCTGTATGTACTGAAACGAATGGTATTCTTGTTATCGGCGGCATTCATATTCGTTGGACGTATAGACATTCCCTTCGTGAGTTATCTTTGTGTCCATTATGTTACCCCTTGCTTCTCCAATCCGAGTCAAATCTAACATACATATATGAACATATAGCTTGCCGAAGATGCGGATCAGCTGGGCCCAATGACATTAGATATCTTCCCATTCATCTTTCGGAAAGATATATTAACACACGAGGCACATCGTCATCCTTATCTAGAACGAATTGGACTGATTTATATGACAAAGCTTAGACATGAGAGTTTCGGGAACACGGCGTGTACAAGTTGGAGACTTCTCTTCGTCTTTGCATTAATGCCTTGGTTACGGAAGTATAGACTACGTTCCGGTGAGAATGGTGTTGATGTGAATAAGTTCAAATTTAGCAAGGATTCTCTGAGATATTTAAGAAGTTTGCGGCGGGAAAGTCTCTTGGCGGACGAGGCCGATCGTCCCTTTCAGTAATAGAGGAAGCAAAAGATGTATCTAGTAGTGAAACGGGTACTACTGAAGATGGAGTTGGAAAGAGTTCCTCTTTGACGAATGGGGTTGACGATTCAGAAATGATTGCCGAGTTAAAGAAGGAGATTGAAAAGCTAAAGCAAGAGAATGACATGTTGAGGACGGTGAATAATATCGATTGAGTTGCTTTAAGACTTGATAATTGTAAAGTTATGCACATATTATCATCTCTCGAACCAGTCTACTATGTATTAGAGTCAATTACATAAGATATGTGTTTTTAAAGTGAAAGCCTCAAAAAAAGATACCGTATCAACTTTTGTGCACAAGATGTGCACTTTATCTCAGTTGTTCATCTTTGAATCTAGAGAATGACCATGCTTGCCATTAATAAACATAGAACAATCTAATAACCAGTCTACACATATATAACGGCTTGCATCAGATTCTATTAGTCAATATTAGAATCGGTGAGAATCAGTGAGAATCGTATGAGAATGTATGAGAATCGGTGAGAATCAGTGAGAATCGTATGAGAATCCATGAGAATTGGTGAGAATATACGAGGACGAGGCTTTAGTGGCCTTAGTTCAATATATTTAGGCGGTAGGAGATACAGGCTGATGCTAGGTGGCCTTTGGGTGGCCTCGAAGGGTGTACTAGGGGAGGAGAAGAGAGGGAGCGGAGAACGGTATCCTATACCAAAAAAGAGTTTTTTAAATGAAAACAAACAATGTGTCTGTTAGTCTGTTTGTTGTTAGTTGTGTAGGTAGACGTAGAAGAGAGAGACGACAATCGTATCAATATATCTGCATTAAACCCATTTGATATCCTTAAAGCAAGAGAATTGTATAGTATAATATGGGTCTATACAATATAATATACATAGCCGTCATGGTATCGGCGGCGACTCATTATTGCAATGCATTCACTTCACCTCGAACAGTTACTACTGTTCCCCAATCACTTAAGTACAAAAATCAACAACTTATATCTCCTATCAACCAACATACAACAACAGCACGTATTCCAAAAACAACACAATTACAAATGGCCACATCAGCAACATTACACGATCAATCCCTCGCCTCCGGTATATCCGCAATCGATAAAGCCATGCCAACATTATCACCACTATTATCTGAATTACGTTCCTTACCCTACTTTCGATTATATAGTTGTGATATGTTAGCCTCATGTGAATATTTACCACAGGAATTATTTGAATGTTACACCGAAAGTTGTGAAATTTATCCTGTTGATGATGATGAGGTGCCTGAAGGAAAGTTGAATATGTTTGTGTAGTTTTGTGCAGTTGAATATGCTGCTTCATTTGAACTTAGTCTACTTGTATTTGATTGTCTTTGCAAACCACGGATACTAACAGAAGTCTATAATTACAACTCTCTCCTCTCTCATCTACATAACTCTCCAAACAAACACAACTTCTTCAATACAGACATTAAGTCATCCGACTTTATAGAACATGAATTTAAATTAGACGGTTGGGCACGTTGGGATATGCCTTCTGATGATTATTACGACACGCTACTCTTTCCGGAAGATTATACAGGATATGATGGTGCTGAGATATGGAAGTTTATACATGACCGTATTGGTTTTCATGACACCGGAGCATTAGGTAAGTAGAAGTTAGTATCCACAAGGCGTTGGATTCTATTATGCAATAGAAACAGCAACCTCTTTCGGATTGGATTGTATTGCTATAGTTTTGCAATTCAACTAGCAAATGCTAACCCTCTCTTCTTGGATATATTTGGTCATCACCATAACTTCCGATTCAATTAGCAAAAGATGAATATGACGCAGATGATTGGAAGGCAGATTTTAATAAGGCTGTTAGTGGCTTACATGCCATGGTTAGTGCACAAGTTATTAGAGGTATGCAAGAGAAGATGATGGATGATGGTGGGATAGATCCAAATGAATATACATGGACTGATCCAAATGTAGAATTTAGTAGACGATTAGGTCCCAATGGCGAGACACCCGAGGCTATTGAAAACTTATACTTTACAATGATGTTATTACTAAGTGGCGTGAAGGGTGCACGGGAACGATTATTGGCTGATTGTAATAATGGTAAGATTGGTGATACACAAGCCTGTGAGGTGTTACAAAAGATATTAAATCATCCACTATTGGATGATCCAAGTATCGAAGCGGCATCATTACGATTACGTGAACATGCTAGTAAAGATTCGAATAACTTATGGGAGGCAAGGATGCGTACACGTGACTTAATGCGTATTATGAATTGTGTCCAATGTAATAAGTGTAGATTTCATGGTAAGATATCCACACTGGGGTTAAGTACGGCTATGCAATTAACGATAGGTCAGAATGGATTGGGAAGTGATGTTGATGTTAATAAGATTCATAGGGTTGAATTGGCAGCGTTAGTTACTGCCATGGGCAAGTTCTCTAGTGGTATTGATTTATGTTTAGATATGCAGCAGCAGTAGATGGTGGAGTAGTATGAGTATGAGGGGTGGCATTGCAAATTGTGTATCAAGCTTGTCAAACATCTACTAAATAATTGGGTAGAGAGAATAGATACACGTATCACATACCACCTCGAAGTATACGATGAGGAAAGGGGGTATTACTTAGTAGGGTTAGGGATACAAGCAGCGAGTAAACTAAGATGAGTGCACAAAGGCAGAAAGTAACTCTCGGCCTGAGAAGAGGCGGTATCCTAATTCTCGATCGTATCAAAAAAATCTTTCTGCTGAGTAATCTTATCAAATCTCCTTCATGCACCACTTTGTATCATAAAACAATAGACGATGAGTAAACTACTAATGCAAACGATACGCCATTGGGTACTTGGAGATGATATCAATGAGTACGAGTGTGATGAGCAGCCGTCGTTAGCAAGCTCTATCACAAGTGAATCTGCTTATTCCTCTTCGGCTTCGGGCTCGCTTGGCTCATCTCCGACCAGTTACAATGAAGATAGCATTGACAGTTGTCATCAAAACAGATCATCTTTGCTACTACACCAAAGCTATAACAGTTCTATATCATTATCTGATCAGCAGCTACCGGCGGCACCAACATTCGACGGCACCTATCAACTTCTCTCCGACTCCGACTCATACTTGGGAGATGGAATCTCCGCTCAAGTTTACCAATGCATCCATCGTCAAACCTCACATCTATGTGCAGTCAAGATCATACAAAAGTCACAAGTCGATCGTCATGACCATCTTAGACGTGAAGTATCACTTCTAAAGCAGGTATCTCATCCGAATATCATACAAATGTATGATTGTTATGAAGATGAAGATACTTTTCATATCATTACTGAGATATGTCATGGAGGGGAATTGTTTCACAAGATCATTTCTAAGCAACAGAAAGTGGAAGAGATCGGAGAATGTAGAGGAAGTCCTGATAGTGCTATTACATGTACAACTATAAGACAAAAAAGTGCACAAGATGTGTCTACGTCTACTCCGGCGTGCTTTAATGAGAGAGATGCGGCTCGTATCATCCACAGCCTACTCTCGGCAGTATCATATCTGCATGCCAACAATATAGTACATCGAGATATCAAGCCAGAGAACATACTGTTTGTAGACAAGGATGATGATTCCTCGACCATCAAGCTTATTGATTTTGGTTTGTCTATCCGACATGATCCCGAGACTTGTCCTCCTCTTTCGAATACTGTCGGTACATCGTACTACATGGCACCAGAGCTACTAGATGGATCATATGACAAAGCATGTGATCTTTGGTCAGTAGGTGTCGTAGCCTATATCATGTTATCAGGCAGACCACCATTCAATGGCAACTCAAATCAAGCAATTGCTCAACAGATTTGTAAAGGATGGTATGAGACGAATTCCACGTCATGGGAAGGAATAAGTGATGATGCAAAAGATTTCATTAGTTGTTTATTGACAATGGATGCAAAGAAACGATGGACTGCTGATATGGCAATGAAACATCATTGGCTTGAGTCTGAGTTTGCCTTGTTTGATGATCACGACGACGAAGAAGAAGGATACTCCGAAGCTGAAATGGAATTGATGTTTGCATAAACCTAATATCTATGGCACTTGATACTCTAATAGTCTACCTTTTAGACAACCAAATGTAGCTCAACTTCACTGTATACCTCCTATTTTGCTTCTAAGATCATGCATACCAATCCAAGTAATATAACTAGCATATTCTCATATCATTTTCTTCCAAAGCCATAAGTATCTTCTTCTAAATTTTCCCCATCATTATCATCCTAGTTTGGCAACATAATCACAACATCAACGGTCGCCTTGAGTAAATGACCCCATAGGGCAGTTTGCTTTGCATCTACAGCCAATCATAGCATGAGAGGCAGAGATGGACAGTTATGATGGTCAGTATTAGAACATCTATCATCGAGAGAGAGGCGAAGAGATAGCGGTATTCAAAAACAGCCGTCGAGAGAAACATGCAAACTGCCTCTCTTTCATTGCCTTCATGCTACTACACTGCCTTACAACTATATCATGCAACTGCTATATGGCTCTACGGCCTCTTTAATTCCTTAGTTTGTTTCGGAGACCATTACATAACACTCAACTACTCTTCATACATAGTTTATATATCAAACCATAACACAATGTGCAAAGCAGTACCAAATACTAATCATTCGCAAATCAATATGCAGATTGTCGACGATATCGAGATGGGCTCATCCCAAGAGACAGCAAATGATGATGATACCTATAAAAAAGAAACACAACACATCTCCTCAGCTCAACATACTAGTGCCCCAACAAGAGGTCAATCCGATAGCTGTCTCCTACCAACTAAACGATTAATTAAGAGTAACAGTAACAAAAGACGACGAAGTGTACACTTCATAGATGGTCGGATAAATGAACCACCAAAACAGGTTGATAGTATACCCGCAATGATAACAAAGGTATATACTCGTCCACCATTAACCAAGTCAGAATCACTAGAGTTATTCTACTCTGAAGAAGACTTTGTTAGATTCCGTCGACAATGCTTGGGCGGTGAACAACGACGACAAGGTATTTTACCCATGTCATGTTATGATGTTAAGAAGGGAGGTGATGAAATCAACTATTGCATGTTGGGTTTGTATCTATTAATGGTATTGAATTTGATTTCGGCACTTTGCTTTGTTGGTACTTATTACTTCAAGTATGTATAGAAGAAGAGATGTACATATCATGTGAACATCATGTACACGGTACGACAGAAGCATATGATAAACAGTATATACTATATATAGATCTAAACACAGCTTTGTGATATCAAATTCTTCAAATTCTCTTCATTACTTTACTTATTATATCAACTTCTGAAGTGTCTATAACTGTCATAATATCTATGTCTTTCTCCTTTATATACTGTTCACCTTTCAACGTCTCCCTCAGACCATCAACAATTGGTTGCCAAAACATCGCACCGATTAGAAACACCGGCATCCTACTTCTTCTACCAGTTTGAATCTCACATACTAGTGCAAATAGAACGTTCAATGTGGGTATATCACCCGGAAGGAAGAATGCAGCCTTGGCATTTGTTAGGAGAGATTCACAATGAGCTGACCTACTTTCAAAGTGGGCATGTACTTCTTGTTCTATCGGTAGCTCATCTGTCATTAGTATCCTTTGAACCCTTTCCGATGCAACTTCTTCTTCTTCTGTACTTTCTGTAACAACCTCATCAATCATACCACCAACGCCTAGTCTAATATCAAGTGATGTTGATGATAGTATCTCCTTTGCAAGCCTAACGATGAACTGAACTTCTTTATCCGTTCTGGACAGTGTAGCACATTTAGAACCCATGAATATAACCGCTGGAGGAAGATGTGATACCGTAGTAAGTCCTCTACCAAGTTCATGTCGAAGATATATAAGTTTCTCTCGTAAAGTAAATTGCGTCCCCGGTGCTTTGGGTTGCATTGGTTGTTGTACTAGTCTAACTGCCTCATTAACATCATTGGCATAATGTATCATATTGAAATCACTTGTTGATATGAGTCTTCTACCATCCACTGCTAATCTTTCAATTGCATCAAGGAACGGTTTGTAGAATGTGTATGGTATAACAACGATTGGACAGGTCAACTTATGATCAATTGCAGCCGTCCATGCCTCTATCATTTCATTAATCGTTCCCAATCCCCCGGGGAATACTAATATACCTCTTGAGTTCCATATTAATGCAGTTCGTCGTATGACAAATGTTTTCATCATTGTATTTGTATCTATACTTGTTGAAATTGCTTGTTCAAATGGTAGTTCAATTCGAATCTATCATATATTGCAAATATGGTTAGTATCTCATTATAACACGGCAAAGTAAAGAGACACAAGAGAAACTCACTCCTTGAGTTTGTTGATATTCTTCTAAGGTTGAAGATGATCTCATTGAACCTCTTTTCCATCCAACAGGGACTGCATCCATAATACCCTTTACGAACAATAGATTAGAGAAGTTTATATGTAATGATATGTGTAGCAAAACCAACAACTTCTTACCGGTCCGGCTCCAGTTCGAACCAAGTACCCCCTCTCTGCTAACCTTTCCCCAACTTCTACAGCTAATTGATAATACGGATTTGTATTTGATAATCGTGCACTACCAAATGCAACAATTGCCATAGGATAACGTATCTCAAAGTCCTCCATGTGATGTAAATCTTGTAATAAGTGTTTATATACTTGATATGTCTGTTCGTCTGATGGGAGGGGAGGCGTACCGACGAGTTTTTCAAATATATGTACTACTCCATCTCCAGATGATGGTAATGCTCTTTGATATGCATTATGACATGTTTTGATTTGATCATTCATGATATGATGATATATGGTGTATGAAGATGATGGTTTATTTGAATATCGAAGTAAGTAAGTGTCATAGGATGAGAATAGTAAAGTGAAGTGTGTGGATGTGATCGTCGATGAGAATAGTAAAGTGAAGTGTGTGGATTGTGATCGCCGATGATATAAGCAACTACCCCCCTACTAACCGATGGTGAAACTCATCAATATATAATGAAATGATTCCATGACAATGCTCGAATGACGCCTAGCTCAACTCACGCCGCGCTGACTTATCTTCACAATCTGAATCTCTCATTCATATATTGCCATCACTTTTGAGATCGGTATCCTTTACGGGAGTGTACTCCGTGTACACAAGTTAGTTTGGTAAAAGAACTCGTACACTATACCTAGAATGTAGATAGATTGATTAGAACATGTTATATTGTATCAGATTTATGTAGGGTGCGTATCAACCGCTGTTCGCGGCGTCAGTGGAGTATTCTATTAAATAGTGCACATGATGTGTCATTTTTTTGTTTAGGTGCAACTATCATGTGATGTTATATCTATATAGAGATCTGTAGGCAGTGTATGGCATATATGATACGATTGGTGGTAAGAATCATACGTAATAGGGGTCGGTGTGCATAGCGGGAAGATTGACATAGCGGGAGTAACTTTGTGCATATAATGTGAACTTTTTTTATGTCTTGTATATTCATATTAACTCATCTCTCTCTCTTCTTTTGTATAAGAAGTTGCATCAACATTGACATCTTATCAAAATCAAAATGATTAAAGAAGTAGGCCGTAATATAATGAGTGCCATATCAGAGACGGGAGTACTTAATGAGCGTCTACCAAAAGAACCACAGTTCTATGAATACGAGAAAGATTTGTTAGCATTAGATTTTATTGGTATTTCATTATTGTTAGTATTATTAGCAATTATATATGCTAGATGTCAACAATGGGAGTTTAAAGAAAGGAAATTACAAGTACTCATAGCGAATTTTGTTTCGACTGAACTATTGGTAGCAGTATGTTTTAGGAAAGAATTAGTAGAGTGGTTTGTGTGGAGAGGCTTCCTTCTCCTCATCTACGTTATCAAATATTAGCAATTATCGGTGCAGTATATACAGATAAGCATCGAGATTTAATATTAGCTTCTACAACACATAACAACAAAGAAGAGGCATTGAACCTTATGATAAGTCATATGTTCGTGGTAGCAGGTGTCATGGTTTATGCTATATTAGTGACTCTTTTCAAAGTAGACCCGCCACGAACAGAACCAGTTGCTGCTATTGACACTCGACATTTCTATGAAGTATATTGGAAAGAATTGGGAGCGGTTAGTATCATTACATTATTTACATTTGTATTATTAATGGCGTATCGGCGCTGGGTATATAGATCAAAAACTAGTAAAAATGGTTGGGTAACGAAAGAGGTACGCTTTAATGATTTTGCAGAGATGAATTGGGAAGAAGAATCAGATACATTCACGGGCCTTGGTCATACTTGGTGTTTAGTGGCTGTTACGGGAAATAATGACCACTTAGGCAAAAATACCCCGACACAATGTACAGCAGATATTGGCATGTATCTACAAATCATAGGTAGAGACCAAAACACAAACATCACCATAGACTTTAGTTTGGCAATTAAAGATTCAAGGGGTAGAATATTGAGACTCTACAACTGCGATGATGATAATTTCGCCAATATGAACCCCTGCACCTACAATACGAATGGGCTTCGTGTACATTATCCAACATTCTCTGAGAGGGATCCCTATTGGGGAATGAATATCGGCATGCATCACTTATTGAATCTTTTCTGTCTTGTGGATGGGGCATTACGAGTTGAAGTTAAGATGAAACTTAGCCGGTGGGATGACAGTCATAAGCTGGAGACATTATGGAGTCGTTTCAAGGCACTATATTTCACGAAACTAGTATCGTTACGGAGCAGTTTCAAGACACTATATTCCACAAAACGATTGTCTTATACTTCAGAAGACTGTCCAATCTGTCTAGAACCCATCTCTCAACCTTGGGGGGTAGTTACGCCTTGTGGGCATCCATGCCATGTTTCCTGTTGGGATCAAGTAGTGACTCGTCATCAAAGATCAGATGATGGATGGGAGTCAGACGATGTGGCACTTCCATCATGTGTCGTATGTAGGAAACGAGCAACAGGATTTCAGCAAGTATACTTAGCTTTGGGGTCTACTGGTACTAGTGGAGATGATAAGGATCGATTAGAAGAAGGGGAAAGCAGTGATGAGCAAGGATCTTCCTTGTCAGAGGAGTCGAGACAAAGGCGTACGTCCTCAGTAGTAGGAGATCGTCCCAGACCTCTGGGAAGTCTTCCTTCTGAAAATGGGAGTACTAGAAACCGTCTTCTTCAAGCTATAATGAGGTGGCGGCGGACACGGAGGTAGATTACAATAGTCACAGCTAGGCATGTTGTTCATAGAGAGTAAAGAGAGCTTAGTCGAGACTAAGCCTCTGGGATACATTTCATATAAACATGAGAGTTGTCACACCATTGAACTACTATAATGATACTGCCTTAATTAGTTACCTAAAACAAGCCAATAGCCTTCTGAGCTACCTCTTTGCTGGCTGGCATAGGGGAACAATACATCACCATCCAAAGCAAAAAAAATGACACATCATGTGCACTTTTTCAGAATACTCCATTCCGACGCCGAACAACGCCAGATACACAACCTACATAAACCTGATACATCGTACGTTCTAATCTATTATCTATCTGCGTTCTAGGTTGCTCTACTCACATATCAATATCTTTCCACTAGTTGCAGCAATGCTAGGCCCATATGGATGCAATTCGGTATCCTTTACGGGAATTCAGCTTTCAAACCGCCAGCTTTATGATATGAATTTTGTAACAATGAGCTTTACTTAGTCAATACAACTACACATCTCTGCCCCGCTAACAACACAAAAGAGAGCAAGCGATTATTGAACCACATATAACAATTTAGAGACACATATATGTTTGTTTCTTTGCTCATCAAAGATATACGGATGATGGCTGTTCGGTCTCATCGTGCAACTATATCTTGGAAGAACATGGCGAAAGATATATGGCACTCGCAGTTGTGTTAAAAGGCAATAGAGAGATTAGTTGTTATTGCAATATGAGGCATGCATACTTGCAATTCAAACATTGGATTCATGTGTGGTCTACTGCATTATATATGATACTAACAAATACGAGAATAGTAAGAGCAAGATAAATAGAGATATAAGTAGTGATGGATATCATATCTCAACAAGCAAAGGATGACGCAATCGAGAGCGTTGAGAAGGGACATAATGAGGCACTTCGAGCTATATCAACAACATCTGATACTGACAATACCAATACATATACGAGAGCATTAAGTGATAGCTGTTGCTACTATCCAAATAATAGGCAACCGAATCGTCAACTCAAAAGACACAGAAGTGTACACTTCATAGATGGTGCCGATACTACATCACCGCCCTCTCCTTTATTAGTAACAAAAGTATATACACGTCCATATCTAACTGAATTACAGGCTAAAACATTATTCTATTCCGAGAAAGAGATTAGTAGATTTGGTAAATTGGCACGAGCAAATGATTTGTTACCGTTGTGTCATAAGATGATAGTAGAAGATGATTATGATTTCAGGAGAAAGGGTCTGTTGGTTTTGTATTTGTTGATTGGTATATACAATTTGAGATCTATATTCTCCTTGGTAGGCTCATATTATCCTGGATAGAACATAACATAAGACATGAGATATAGTCCTGACATGAGTAAGGAGTTGTTTATTTCTCTATATGATCTCTAATATCCCGAACCTAAATGACATTGATTATAAATCGTAGGTATACTTACCACTCTGCCATATCCTGCATTCACGTTTATGTATAGGTGCATTTGCGATTTGGCATAGCTCGCTGCAATATTGTGCACGCTTACAACCCGTACAAATAAATATACTACTTCTCTCCTTCCTCTTGCTACAGTGTGTACAGGTTGATATTTTGGGGATAGTAGACTTAATTTGGGCATATAATTCATCCAGACAGTTACACGGTATTTGATTGACAAAGAATTTAACCAATGAACGACTGCAGCCATCGAGAATGTCTATATCCCTCATATAATGTTTGGCATCTCTTTCATCGAACTTACCCAGAGGAACAGGGGAAGATGGAGCGTATGAATCAATGAGCATCAAAGCTGCCGCACAGCCGCGTGCTAATTGTAAATGATATTCATTCGGTGGTTCAAGTAAGGAAGACACCCCATTGCTAATGAAAATCCTCTTTGATGATTCCCGATAGTTCTCATTAACCATTGCATCTCCATACTTACAATACGCTGTATTCAATGCAGTTTTTACCGCCCCACTTAATATCATAGTTTTTACAAGCGGATCGTATAATGTACGGAAGAAACTGGTGATGAATTGTATACACACTTCTGGTGTGTCTTTTGCTTGGCCATGATTGCAAATTGAATCATTTGGGTTTGCAATCCAACGTTGCAACTCGGCAGCAACTGCCTCCTTAGCCTTGGCCTTCCTTGCCTGACCCTTCATCTTCTTCCTCGACTTCGAAGGCATCTTTGTTGTTTGATGCTAGAGATATACACGTTCACTAGTAATCTTTTCAATAGAAGGTGCACAAGATGTGTCTACTTTTTTTGCAAATTTGATTGTGTAATATGTTGAGATGGTAATAACTTGCGTCGAGTTTGTCAGTATATTCAATACACTTGTATTTAGATATTTCAAATCTTTTCCTATCTCATTCACTGATATGGAGTGGGGCTGATTAAATATGTATGTTGTATATGGTACGATATTGATGTTTGATGTTGGTACCGTATAATATGTTCAAGGTAAAGTATACGATACTTACTTATCTTCTCCGGCACTATAGATAGACACCTCCACCTAACAAAAGAACGTCGGAACTGATGCTAATACAATACAATATTCTTTGTATACGAAATAGCACTACTGTAATACCAACACTAATAATCGAATGTCTCTTATTCTAACCTCATCATGTGGTGAGAGATGATTTGATTTGTTCGAATCTTATACACTTCAAACTTACTATTTCAATCGCAACAATACCAATGCTTCAATGAGTAGTCATTTATTGATACTAGTTGGCCAGATATTTTTTAAATAGATGAATAGTTCTTCTTACGAGCTGCTTATCACCAACGATCGTAATGTGCTTAGTTCATTCAATAGTATTAAGTTTTCATGCAAGGAAACCCCTTGAGGGGGAGAAGTAGTGAAAATTTTCCTTTCACACTGACACTGAGAGCTTGTACTTTGGCTTGGTATGATGCTTTCTCCGGTCTTATTAGGGTTCGTGTGATTCTACACTCTATCAGCGATTACGATACTCTAGTCCGCCTCTAGCATGGTACTGTATTGTTTGGCAAATAACATACAGGTCTGATGAAGGATACCAGCCCTAACATGGCCGACAAGATGAAGCCGACAGCTCGGTTGTGAGTGGATTCAGGGCTGGTCAACAAGCTATGCAACAATGGTGGAAGGACGAAGGATCAACTTGTGCAAACGCTTGGAGTGGTATCATCAATCCAGCGGCGAATGAAATCAAGAATGGCCAGTTTCCTAATAAGGGAAGCTCCAATACAAGGGCTCGTAACCAGAGTGCTCAACTTGGAGTTGATAGTGAAGTTAGAGCAATCCAAGATAAATGTTTCAGTGCCAATAATATGGCAGAAGCTGATGAAACTTCCTTTGTTGCTACTGATTCCAGCTTGCAAGAGGATATGGATGAATGTGCGCGGCCCGGGTGTAAATGTTGGTGGGAAAGCGGAAACTGTCTTTGTTTTTGCCCCAAGCCCAATGAGCTAAATCTTGAAATGAGCCGCCGTGCTTTGAGAGGCCACAACAACTAAAGCCATAAGGGTTGAGAAAGCGACTTGTATTGAATCTGTATGACCTTGTTTGAGATATAAACTAAAATAGACTGTACTGACTGATCTTCGAACGCTCTATTTCATGTAGCTTGGTTTTATTTTACTCTTTGACGTATCACTACCACCATCTCTAGTATTCGTCTGACATACTAGGTTGGATTCATCGCATTTTCTGTAGTTGATAATACGAGAGGTTCACTTCCCAGTTAATTCGAATAAATACCATACAACCCGTCCTCCCTTGTTATCATACATCCTTCTTCTCAAAGACGAGTAAATAACTTTCACTAACACCAATTAATTGAGGCATAGTCTCCTTGACATCCAAGTCTTTAATTTCGTACCACTGTCCGGTTGCCTTGTGCTGCACATGACATCTATAACTCCCCTCCTCCAATGGGTTACGCTGTTTCCCCTCTCGTCCGACCTCTACTGGAATATCATGTGTAATATTGGCCACGAGATCATACTTGTCTGCCAAGATATCAGGAAGACTAGTAGAGATGAACTCTAAGCAGTGTTGGAGGAGTTCATCCTTCTCAATTGCATTATTGGCAATATCCGCACGACCATACTTGATTAACATGCCTTTCAGGTCCTTAATCTGTGTATGAATGATTAGGATATGTATGAGATGAGCATATGTACATATCACATGGTCATAAAACACATAACATACACAAATCATCACAATCTACTTACGCTCATACCCTTCACCTCATCCACCGAAGGAACCTTATCCCTGCCACCCTCAGGAAAGACATAGGAACTTAGATCAAAGTTCTTAACGGGGAACATGACGATCGTAGGGTTCTTTTCAATAAAGAATCCATTCCGTTTGAATCGATTCAAGTGTAGTATGAGATAGTTTGGTAACTTCTTGAGTTGATACCGCCGCCTCTTTGATACAACCGTCCCATCGCCACCATTCTCGATACTAGTCTGCTGCTGCTGCTGCATTGCCAATACATCACTAAATGATACCCCATCAAACTTTCTCAATACATTAACCAATGGTTCTTGTGGGATGACTAATCCACCATCGTCATCCTTGAACAATGGCTTCTCGGGTATGTCCAATGTCAGTTGTAAGAAGTCCGTCTCGGTAACAGTCTCCTCCTCAACAATCACTGTTTCATTAGCCAATGATTGGACAGTCTCGCGCTTCTTTCGTTTACGTTCAATCGTCTCCTCGTCATCACTCCCATCTCTGTCATCATCCTCATCTTCGTCCATATTCTTAGCTACGGCGGCGGCAGATGATGATGCTGCTCCACCCTGATTTAACATTTCTAATGCCGCATCCTCACCCCGCCGTTTCCTCCTACGTACTACCGTTGTCATCTCTACACGTCCCATGAATGTATCATGAATTACACTACCCCCACTGCTGGCAGAAGTAGTAGCAGAAGAAGAATCCTTGTTCTTCTTCTTCTTCTTCTTCTTTCTGCTACTCTTGACACTTCCACCAACCCCAACATGTAATTGATGTAATAGCCATGCTAGAAACTCACCAGCCTCGGCTTGTTTACCGACATGATACTTCTTATTCGATGCTACTGACACGGCCTGAACGAGCATGTGTGGATCAACACTTGATTTAAATCGATGTGGTGACCACATGTTACGTAAGAGTAGACTGAATGATTTGGCAAGTGGTGAAAAGTTGACATAGGGTGTTTGGTTTGTAGTTGCTGTTGCTAGTTGAGATGCTGACCTCTTTCCACCGCCATTATCAACACCTCCATTATCAATATCCATACCAGACTCGGCTCCGCCTCGTTCACCAGCCTCCTCAGAACCAACCCTTAAGAAGAAATCTCTCAATGGTCTAACATGTCCCAACGCTTGTACTACCGCATTTAAATAATCAGTACAATTCAAATTATTCAATCCAATATATCCCGGTAAATATCGTCTACCAAATAAATCACGTGCCAACTCTGTATTAGTATCCAAATTTGCAATCTCTTGAGTAGTAAACTTGGGATGTAATGCTAATTTAATATCTTGCAAACTAGGCTCATTACTTGATATTTTATATTGTGTATCGGGTAAACACCAGAATGTACCATTAGTTAAATGGATATATACCGAGTGACCAGTTTCAACGGAGTGTGTATAGGCTGGTGTTTGTTTCCCTCTGCCGCGGAAGAACTTTCCACATGTTAAACAGGCGTAAATATGTGGTGATGATTCGAGTGTTATGGAACAGGCATGATCTGGTGAATCAAAGTCGAGTACTGTACGGTCAATTGTATCGAGATATGGACAGGTTGTTAATGTAGATGTAGATGTTGTATTGTTTGTGGAGGACATGTTGTTATATTTGTGTTTGGTATGTGTTTTGGTTAGCTGTTTTGAGATTAGTATGAAAGAAGAGATACAAAATGTCAGATGATGTGACGGGTAAAACTCATTGATAAGATGAGATCTCAAAAACAACATTCAGACAAAACAGAATGGTAGAACTCTCTAGAGAGGTAGTTCTTTGCGGACCACTCTCGAACACACATCACATTGCCCGATTCTGAATTCTATACCCAATTACTTTTTGAACACATCTTGTGCACTTTCTTATAAATACCGCCCATAGCCTTCGTGAAAAAGACACACACGCCCTACACCAATTGCAACTTATACGTTTTCGGGCATAGACTGATTATAAGATGAATTGCAATCCACAAATCCAATAGACCTCATCTAACAAGAGTATGTTTCGTACTAACTAACTCCCATCCTATCTTTATTATTGAACTTTCCATCAACCTCAAACAAAAAGGTCCACATAACGAACATTAGAATAAGACAACAACAATCTTTGCAATATATAAACGTACCTGAAGTCTATACTTATATTGTGTATATCAACTAGTAGACGAGTATGGTACGAAGTCTAACAATATGGTCTAAAATTATACAACCAAGTCCTCCGTAGAGAGTAGAGGGTGAAGATGATAATAATAATATCTGTAGTCTATATTATAGAGTAAGGGTATGAAGAGAGACTATCTTTTACCTCCACCTAGTCTAGCGATAGCTTTGCTTTGTTGTTTCAAGGACATCACGTTGTTTACTTTGCTATTTGCTGATTTGTTGCGTAACTCAAGGGCAGCGGCAAAGCCCAAAGGGCTGGGCATTTTATTCCAACATTTTCTTAATAAAGAGTTTCCTACATGAAAACTGGGACCGCTGCAATAAACTAGAAGTTGCCGTGCCTATGCCTATTATCCCGTCCATCCCATCTACTTCATTGCAATAGGTGCTTCTATAATTGTAGAATTGATACAAAAGAGAGTTGCAATCCTCGTCGGTCGTCGGTGTGTATAATCTCAAACTCATATCTAACATTTTGAGAGATGAAAAATTACACATCATCATTACAACTTTATAAAATTACATCAATATTGATATCCATATTGCTTTATATGATGATGATATCTCGTCGTGGTACCGTACAAGTTGTTCGTGCTTTTCAGTCTGTATCGGCTGGCCGCCGCCATAGTCGGTGTATTATTCAGCGACAGTATAACTTTAGAACTGCAATCTCTACTTCACAAAAAAATTTGAGATACGGTGCACCAACATTTCTCAGGGCTACCTCAAGCAATAGTAACAGTAGCATAGTTATGGACGACGAAGTACAAGAGCAACAGCTTGCCAATAGATATGATCGTATCGTAGATTTGCTAATTGAAGAGGAAGTGTCAGAAGAAGATAAGGATACCAACATTCCTGTGGAAATGCTTGAAGATAATGATAATTTGTCACTGGAGAATAATGATGGAGATGAGATATCAATAACCAAACCCAAGGCATCACAACAACAAAGCGATATACGATCACAACTAGAACAAAAGTTACGTCAATATCGTATCAATCAATCAACACCACTAAATAAACCAGCGTATACAATCTTTACAAATGCTGCCTTAAATGAAATTTGTTCATCCTTACCCTCCAACAATGAACAACTACTAGCCGTGAAAGGTATAGGCCCTAAAAAGTTGGAAAGTTTCGGAGATGATATATTAAACATTGTATCACAATATACTGGTGAATTATTACCCACTACTTCTCCAAATTTTCCAAGAGGTAATGGTAAACAAAAGAGTTCTATACCAAGACCAGCACCGATAACATTAGATTCATTAACAGACGAACAACAAGAGGCGGCCATACAGGCTGTTAAGTATCAAAAGAATGTTTTTATTAGTGGTGCAGCTGGTACGGGTAAATCTCATGTTTCCAAGTATATAATCCAATCCTTGAGTAGTGGAGAGGGAGTTGAGGAGGCATCGGGTACGGATGACAATCAAGAGGAAGGTACAGAAAAGAAGAAACAACGTAAATGTGCACCAACAGCACCCACGGGTGTGGCAGCAATTAATATCGGTGGATCAACACTCCATGCCTTCTTCGGTATAGGGTTAGGTACCGGATCTACATCCTCATTAATTAACAAGGTACGAAAGAATAAGGGTGCCATGAAACGTATAGATGAGACTGATGTTTTATTAATTGATGAAGTTAGTATGTTATCATCTGATTTACTTGAAATTATTGATACTGTTGTTAGGGAGGTACGGAATGGTGGTAAATATGGGGATTTACCAATGGGCGGGATGCAAGTTATAGCTGTTGGAGACTTTCATCAACTACCACCAATTGTCAAGCGAGAGTATCAAACTCCTGGATTAGATGTAGATGAACAACGTCCATTCTGTTTTGATTCATATGTATGGAAGGAGCTTGAATTGGATGTGAATACATTTCAATTGAAACAGGCACTGAGACAGGATAGTGGTAGTAAGTTTGAGTTGTTTTTGAATATGGTAAGGGTTGGTGAGGTTACACCCAATATAATACGAGATTTGAATGAAAAGTGTTTGATTAGTCCAGAGCATCCTCTACCAAATGATGGGATTGTACCAACACGAATCTATACACATAACCGTGACGTCGATGCTGAGAATCAAGCACGTCTTGATGAGTTGCAAGGTGAAGTAGTAACTTGTTCTGCTATTGATAAGTGGAAAGAGATGATGCCCACGGATACATTGGCATCTATAAAGAAGAATATGAAGATTAGTATTGCTGGGGAATTACCCGATGAGGTTCAATTGAAGGTTGGTGCACAAGTCATGCTAACACGGAATAAGGATATGGATAGTGGTGACCGAAGTTTAGTCAACGGCAGTAGAGGTGTGGTTGAAAGTTTTGATTTAGATCAAGTACCCACGGTACGATTTGATAATGGTCGGATTGAAAAGATAACTCGAGTTGAGGCAACTAGATACAATCCTGATGGAGGTGAGCGTTATGTGTTGTCGGTTTCGAGAGTAGTTTGCATCCCTAGGGATGGTAACAGCACATTCTCACTCCCTTCTGTCCCCTCATATCATATCATATCATATAGGTCCTGGTGTATTGGTTAGACAACAAGTTCCATTGAAATTAAGCTGGGCAACGACCGTACACAAGTCTCAAGGATCAACCTTAACACGGGCTATACTTGATATAAGTAGTTGCTTTGAGGTAGGCCAAGCTTATGTTAGTTTGAGCCGAGTGAAAAGTATCAATGGTCTATATTTAGAAAGACGGGTATCAATGAATAACATTTTAGTATCAGAACGAGTGCTTGATTATTACAATATGAAAAGATGAGACGAGGGTAGAACAGAAGTGGTCAAGAGAAGCCGGACGGACGAGCGGTGAGGATACCAAAAAAAGATACTGATGTGTAATTCGTCTAGAGGTACCACTCGGATAAGTCTACTTCCTCACCTTCTTGCCTCTCATTGATGGGTCAAGAATACTTATACCAATAGCGAGTCGATCGATCATCTATATCAATGTCAAATCATGGCCAAGGGCTGAAAAAGAAAAGGATACCCATAGGATACCGCACAAGCAAGACCAGAGCAGAGGGTGGGAATGAGAGTGTCTTGTGATTACTTAAGTCAGGACTCAATATATGCCACCATCTTGCTCTTGATCTATATCTCAAGTCATGTAGTATACTCGTACTCGATAAAAGTCTCATAAATACAAAACTCACAAAAGGAACATAAAGCAATCAAAATTAACAACAACAAAAAAGTCAAACATATAACTTAACAATACATCACCACCGACAAATACCAATAACAATAATAATGAATATCGTAATCAAATCATCTATAGTAGCATTACTTACTGCCGCTGTATCAAGTGTAAATGCAGACTGTGTCAGAGACGGAAATAATGCTGCCGAGTTAATCATTAGCCAAGATTGGTGCTCGTCACCCTACCCTCGAGGAATTCCAGCGTCAGAGGAAGGCTGTCGGGAGTTGGCTGTTCAAACTTGTCAGAGTGGTACCGCCTTCCGAAACATAATCAATGAATGGGGTTGTAGACAACCTGGAGCTGGTGATATCAGCAACTTGAGAGATAAGTGTGAGGATACAGTTGATCATTTAATTGGCATTACTTGGCCTGATCTAGATGATGAATCTTCAACCTTTGTCTCCGCCGAATCTGCCAAAGGAAAAAGCCCCCATATGCTCAAACTTCCGTTAAAGTGTGGCTCGGCCAATACCTTAAACTCATGTATGAAAAGAGGCAATTGCCGTTGGTCTGGTGGTAAATGCATAAGCAAAAAGAGCGACCAAAGTGAGGCCGAGGTCAATACAGCATCATTTGTTTCCAGGGCTTCTGATTGGGACGATTGGCAGTGGCAGCCCATCATTTCTTTATGTGATGATCGACCAGATTTCTATCAACGTCGATTCGACTTATGCATAGAGAGGGGGGACCGTGACGTTCGAGGTTGTCTGAGTTGGGTTGGTTGTTGTGGTGGTGAACTTGGAGGAACAGCTTGTACAGTTGCCGAAGCTGAAGCATCCTTTGTTGCTGTTGATAACTCAGACACATCAAGTGTAGATGCATGCATCATAAGTAGTCACTGTCCTGGTTCTCAGGTTTGCATATACGGCAGTTGTCACAAATCAGGATTAGAAGACTATGAAGCATCCTTCATTTCCAAAGCTTCAAAGACTCAGAAGCCTACACGCTCTCCAACAAGAAGTCCAACACCCGACAGCTCGGTTGCAAGTGGATTCAAGGCTGGTCAACAAGCTTTGCAACAGTGGTGGAAGGATGAAGGATCAACTTGTTCAAATGCCTGGAGTGGTATCATCAATCCAGCGGCGAATGAAATCAAGAATGACCAGTTTCCTAATAAGGGAAGCTCCACTAGAAGGGCTCGTAACCAGGGAGCTCGTTTAGGCGTTGATAGTGAAGTCAGAGCAATCCAAGAAGAGTGTTTTAGTGCCAAAGATATGGATGATGTGGAGGAGGCCAATGAAGCTTCTTTTGTTTCTGTTGAGCGATCGGGTTTTCCTTTCCCAGATCCACATCGTCCTTGGGAGATATGCTATACCTTGAGAACAAAAGAAGAGTGCGAGAGTGAAGACTGGTGTACATGGGAGGAATTCGAATTTGAAGGAGTGGCTCTTGGAGGCTCCTGCTATATTGGATAGACGGTTGAGTCTGCCGCGGCCTAGAGGTCTCTTGTTTTTACTTAAAGAAGTTAGAGTCTAGTACTGTACCTGTACATAATGTTATCTTAGCATAATGTCTTTAATAACACACCGTATCTACATCTTTCCACTTCTTCCATATGACTTGTTCTTTACCCCCTCATCCTCACACTACCGGCTTGGGAGCTGGTCCTAGGAAGGCCTCAGGCATAACAGATGAGTGATGATGTGAAATCTTCCACTGTCCATCCTCCCAAACGTAAACAAATGAGTAACGTCCCTTGACTTTATCACCCGTAGTACCCATGGTAAACTCATAAATACCAGCATCTTGACACCAGTTGCGTCCAATAATAACATCACCACTTAAAATCTCACCCGTTGGTTTCTTCTTTAAAAAGTTTACAAAGTAGTCTTTGATCAAAGCATAATCTGTCCTAGGCACATCTGATACAGTTGGGAGAAGGACGGCCTTATCAGCATATCTCTTTGCAACGGCATCTGGATCCTCCGTTGCAAGTGCCTTATTCCAAAGCTGGAAAAGATCACGAACTTCCTCTTCAGTGATTGGTTGAGCTTTGTTACTTTCAGGCATTCTATATGGGGATTCAGATCATGCGAGACATAAGATGTGTACATATCATATGAATGACAAATAGATCAAATATAAGACACTTACACTGATGAATGATGATGTTGAATCTTCCAAACACCATCTTATATGTAGTAAGATATCAATACATGATATGTTAGAGAAGAATGTTGAAGACACTTGATATGTGGATACAAACTTACCTTCCTTGACATAGTTAAAAGAATATCGGCCTCTAACTTTGGTACCAGTCGTACCCATAGTAAACTATGAATAGAATACATAAGATACAAGGTTAGATAATCAACTTGTACATATCTTGTGTACAGATCATTATGCTCATATCATATGCACACAAACTAAACTAAAGTTACACATACCTCATAGATACCAACATCAGACGCCCATCCATCACCAATGTTAATATCACCATCGATAATCTTTCCCGATGGCTTATTAAGTAAGAACTTATCAAAGTAATCCTTTACTGAATCAAAATCTTTCCGGGGGACGTCTGATACAGTTGGGAGAAGTACTGGTGACTATGCATTGCAATTGCAATAATATCAAGGACGACGATATCGATGACGATGAGAAACAAAGGCGAATGATATACACACATATACGAACATCATGCCACATCTTACCTTGGTGTAACGACCAGCAACAACTTTTGAGTCACCTGTAGCCAATGCGGTATTCCATAAATCGAACAGTCCTCGAACCTCCTTCTCTGTAATATCTTTATCACTAACCATTGCTTTATTGTATTGTTTGTTGAATTCTATTAATAACCGAGTTTCCTCTTTTCCCATTATTTGTTATGTTTGGCCTATACCTTTGATTAACAATAGATTATTTATGATAGGGTGGTTGTGCTTTACTTCTTGAGGTTGGATGTCGTCATCATCACTTCAGGCACTTTTTGTTGAGAAAGAATGGAGCAAAATGAGATGAGGCAAGATACCCAGGATACCCCTTCTTACTCTTCTTCTTTCTAGGTATTATCGTTGTTATCTAATCATCACTCATAGATTACCCATCTAACATATTGAAACTACTATTCATTTATCTGCCTTCCTACTGTTGAAACATACATCTTCTTCACGCCCAAAAAAGGATACCCCAATCTTTTCACTACTTCTCTGTCTTCTCTCCTCTAATACAACCTTCGTAATACTACTAATATCTAGCAAAGAACTTTGGTTTTCTAAAAGTAATGATGCACCAGACACACTCCAATACACAGGCCGTGATATTCATCAACAGTGATAGAAACGTCATGAAAAGTAAGCCACAGTTCTCTAATACTCCCCTTTTTAGACATACTCTCCAAAGCTCTCCAATTACTACTTCCCAACACAACTCGGATTTGTACGGGCCTTGAAGTCTAAACAAGGATATCATACTCTGACCAATACAATAAGTGTATAATGCCTTAATGGGATGTCTCGATTTGGCCAAAGTTGTTAATGTTGGTGCGGCGTCAATCTCCTCTGCCACACGATGCATGTAATTGCCATAATCGACTCCATATCGATACTTTTGACCAAGGACCATGTATGAAGGTGGCCCGGTCTTCTTTGTTAGCTTCTTTGTCCTACCTTTCATATGTTCAAGCCACCACATCGCTTGCAATTCAGACATGGGAGGGATAGCGCCAACGTTCGGACGTATAAAACCTATAAAGCCTAATCGAGGATGTGATTTCGATACTATAAAGTGTTCACTTGGCAAGTAATCTTCCTCAAGATAATAGGATGAACCATCTGTTAAACTCTCCTCTTGAATGTCATGACGTATCTTATCATCGAGAAATGGAAATGACTGTTTGTATCCTGTTGCTAATACAATCAAGTCAGCCTCATATGACCGACCATCACTAAACTTTACGGTGATACCATCTTCCTCAATACCTTCTACTTGTGTCTGATGAAATGTCTGAATAGGTTTTAAATCAGTCTCACCGTATGCCCACATCCATAACCGTCCCCATAATGATTGACTCTTAATTGGTACGTTCATATGACTCATGGCTGCGTGGCTCTTGTTGATGATGTGATATCCTCGCTGAACAGGTTTTGTTGGTGCAGCCCATTGATTGAACCCCCAGCTACTCCCAGTAAGGAAGAGGAATAGTCGTATGAAGATTGTTGACAACCACCAACGAAGCCTCAGAGCATGTATCCAAGGATGTTCATAGGCATGTTCGAAGAGATTAGTAATGAATACGTCAAGTGGACGATCCTTGGCCAGGTTATGTGGTATCGAGAGGAACCCTCGTCGAACGGACAGTGCCACTGATTCAGTTTCTGGATTCATAATAGCTCTGTGTGCTATATCCATGGCCGTTTCTCCACAACCTAATATTAGAACTCGTTTGTTTGCAAAGATTGAAGCATCCTTGTACTCGGACGAATGGATGATGGTACCCTTAAACTTGTTAGATACGTCATTCTTAGTATCAGGCGAGGGACGAAACAGGTCAGGAATATAGGGTGTGTTGTGAAGGCCTGAGCAGACAGCCACAATATTATATTCCTCTGTGATGATATCCTTGCTTGAGTTGGTATATTGTACCTCATATCCACTAGTTGTATCTTCTTTAGTTGCCTCGGCATTCTTCACTGACACAACACTGCAGCCAAACTTGATGAGCTCGAGCAGACCAAACTTCTCTGCATATGATTGTAGATAGGCAACATAATCTTGTGCACTAGGGTGATCTGGTGCACTTGGGTCCAGACGATAGTCGCTATAAGATCAGAAGTTAATTCCACACAATGGTCGCAAATATATCCAAGTAAGAGAGGGAGATAGGGGGTTAGCATTTGTTAGTGGAATTGCAAAACCTTATCATTGCACAACACAACTCAATCCGCGGCCAAGTGAATACACATTCATCATCGGTTTCACAATAAGAACAAAGAATGCCCAGATCAAAGGGTGGGTTGTGACCATTGTGTACAATTAACTTCTGCTTACCTAAAGGCCGTAAGGTACTTCGATGATACTAATCTGCAATTGTCATATACCTTGTTCTGAAAACTACCGCCGATACTATTAGAACTTTCAAAAATAGTCACTTCCATCCCAACCTCGAGGAGGTTCTTAGCCGTTACCATCCCGGATGCACCCGCACCAATTACAAGAGCCTTGAGAGGAGGCGTGATAGGCGGAGTGGCTTCTTTTGTAGTAGAGGAGCATCTCATCTTCATGTCATTCAATACCATTTTTGATACTTCCTTACCACTAATCAAGGCCTGCTCAAGTAGACCCATGCCATATACACAATAACTACCAGCGTAGTAAATACCATTGTTCCCCTGTTCTTTGTTGATATCGGTAATGTATGACCTTGCATCGTTGGAATGTACTACTCGTTCGAACTGACTGTGTCTAATGATTGTATCCTCCTTTGGGGTGGTGATGGGTGCCCAAGTCTGGAATACATTCTTATCAAAAGTTGCATCTGGATAGAACTCGTTAAGCCAAAAGGTCAGTTGAGGTTCTTGCCGGCCACTACTCATTTCAACATTCCAACACTTCCAATCCTTCTTATTTGGTGGCATGAAACTTTCGTCAGTATGAATGTATATACATGATGGATGGTATGTAATCTTTTCGAATACAGGTGAGCAATGTTTGATAACTTTTGGTACCGCCTTGGCTTCGGTGGCAACAATCACGGCATCATATGAGATGCCATTGATTATTCGTTTGTCATCAATTGCTGATACCCGTTTGTTCAAATATAGCTGTCTAACCCCATAGAGTAATGTTCGTTCGAGACACTTGATTGATGGTACAATACGAATGACTTGTCCTTCTCTGCCAACGCCAAGCTTGTCCATCTTTAAGCCACTGCAATACGGAAGCACAATGTCCGCTGGATAGTTGAGGAGATCGTCCCAAGTACAACTTAACATCCATGATAACGATCCACACATTATATAGGCAAAGGGGTTGTTGTAACAGGTGATGGATGGAAGGTCGTGTTGCTTCGTGACTCCGGTGTGCTTGCATGTATAACGTGTCTCCTTTGATACCCCCAAGTTGATATGTAACCAATCACCAAACGTAATGTTTTCATTGTTATCCTCGTTACCATATTGTAGATTGCCAAGAGCTTTGATCATTCTCCATAGTTTACCTATACCGCCACGTACTAAGGCTGAGTACACATTGGCCAAACTAGATTGACCATATGAATAACAGACTTGTCTACCATGTCCGTCGTCACCATAAAAGGAGGAGTCGGTTCTAACAACCGTACTTGGAATCGACAACTCTTCAAGAAGCTCACAGTAGTGATCATAATATCCCAAGCATGCCATCCGTGCCGGGACATCAACTAGCTGACCACCCACGAGTGTGGTATTACCAGCCAAGCCTGGACAATCATTAGCCTCATAAATATCTATATCAAGATTGGCAGCCTCGGATGATGATAGAAGAGAGTATGCCGATGATAAGCCTGCTAATCCCGATCCTATAATTGCAACTGACTTCTTCTTTGTTGGTTGGACATTGGTATTCGAATCAGGCTTGGTGGCCACAATCAGTGCATAGTCGAGATGATCGAGAAGACACTGTGGTAGGAATCGTTGCCATCCCTTGAAGACTTGCTTACCAACCAACTGTACTTTACTATCTCCATACCCAATCGATGCCAGTTTGGACTCATATTTATCCGCACTCCACAAGTTACATGTTGGTATACCCATCAACCGCAACACAACCTTTACCCAAACAGGGGTAACATCACTATCATTCTTTAATACTACATCTGACACGGCAACCTTGCCACCTCTCGGGAGCAAGATAAAACAATCCTTAAGGAATGATTCCTTGGATGAATAATGATAAATGTTATCCAGTGCAACAATCTTGTTGAATAAGCGAGGCGGAAAGAGTGGATCTTCTTCTTCCTCATCTGCTACCGCCAAATCTTCTACCCCTGCTCTAATTGCACGTACATTATAATCATTCATATCAGTCATTCTACCCTCATCAAGATGTGCATCAATACCGGTGATATGACTTAAATTAAACTGTCGTTTGAAATATTGTATTTCATGAAGTGATGAACCACAACCACAAGATAATACGGCATCATTCGAATCTAACTCGGCAGCCTTGCCTAATGCCTTGGCTAGATTTTCACATGCCTCATTGTATTCATATGTGCCTGACTCGACGTTCCCATTATCAGAAGATGTTGTTGTTGTTGTCCAGAGGCCAAGGTTACACAAATTCATATCATTACCACCACCAGAAAGTTTAGACGCTACCAATCGTTGCAACGATGCAACTAATCCAGAATGATAATCATTCAATCTCATGTAACATAAATGACCAGCCAATACAGCCGCGGGTGATAGTAGTGGCATTAGTATTGCTCCAATACACATTCTTGTTAATGCCTCTCCTCTACTACTGCTGCTGCTGCTACTACCATTTCCAGATCTCCTACCAAATGTTGAATAATCTTTATAAATGGCATACAAAGTAATAAACGAACAACATACCAAATCGGTTGTTATTGATAATTGACAATCTGTAATTGGCATTGTATACCTTGCCCCTCTACTGATGTTGCTGTCATTTTTGTCACTACACTGCTGCCCATCATCTCCTCCATTTGACACACTATTGGCAGTTGTAAATATCAATTGATATAAATGCCAATAACTAAATGTAACAAACAACAAACCAAACATTAAACATGAATGTATACTTGGTATCTTATCATATACAACCTTTGGCAATAGATATGGTATAAAGATTGGTACTACTAATATAACATGTAATAACTGTAACCAATAACGAAAGTTTATTTGGAATGTACCAAATCCTTCATCTTTTGTACATTTTATTGTTGTAGAAGTAGTAGTTGTATTGCACGGTTGCAAGTTGAGTATACTAACAAATGCAATAATTGATGTAATGACATATGTAATTGGTAAACTACTCCGTTTCTTCCTCCCTTTACCCTTGTTCATTTCTCTACTCTTTCGACTGCCACCATTGTTCTGGCGGTACAAAGTGGGCACCCAAAGTATAAAACTCGCCGACATTGCACCTAGAAAACCAAATATGATAAAACATACATTACATTCTTCTACTCCACACCATGTAACTGCAACTATTGCCCATGTTAACAACTGTGTTGATGTAAAGTAATGTCCATTCTGATGTGAAGAAGAGGAAGGACGGAGTACATCCTTATATGCATCGTCAAAGTAGGATGAAGTGTATATATTAATTAAAATGAATTTTATAATTAGATACCATGTTGTTAGGATGATTAATGTTGATAGTATTATGGGTATAATTGATGGTTTAGGTTTGTCGTCTTTGATGGATTGAGATTTTGATGTGTTAGATTGTTGCTTGATATTGACGGGAGTATAATAATAGACTTTGATACAATGATAGATTGCAATACCTAGGATTAAGAAGTAGGCTTGTACGCCATGGTCGGATAGGAGAGTTACTGCAGCGTCCATTATTGTTTGTTGTCTTGGTAAGCTTTGTTCCATCATTTAGGGGATGAAAAAGGATACCATATCTTCGAGACATAAAGAATCTCCTCCTTACTCCTCTACATACTCTCTCCTATCTTGGCTCTTCTCGGCCTTATTGCCACTTATAATACATTCATCAACCATCGTCTTCTAGCCATCATACACAAAAAGAGTTTGTGATGAGTGTCGTATGCGTATGTATACATATCATTTGTTCTTAGTACTCTCCTTCTTAGGATATATCAGATTTTGTGCATAAGATGTGTCCATATTATCATAATCATAATAGTCAATCGCTATTACATAGGCGTCATGAGTGGTATTGATAAAGACAATTGTTTTATTCCAAATAATCCACGTTGTTAGTATATTTATGGTAACTAGCTGCATCTATCTGCTCAGCCGGTATAACAACACCCACTATCATATTCACATACTTATACTCTCCTCATACTTGTACTCTCCTTATTCATACTCATACTTTACACTCTAACCGAACTCAATATATATACATCATGGTCAAGACTCCAATCAATACAACTAAGACCTTGAAAGGAGCGGCTTGAGGAGTAAGTACCGAGTTCTTGGGCTGGATATCATCCTTATCATCATTCTCATCGGCACCTTCTTCCATACTCTTCACTCCACACGAAGGTGTCATGTCACAAGTCGCTGAAAAGGGATGAGTTAAGTTCTTCAAATTGAAGTATACTACCTGAGGAGCATCTTCTTTCTTGAAAAAGTCTTTGTAAATAGAGGCAAATGAATCCTTATCAAGACATGTTCCGGGCTCTCCATAATAAAATGGATCGTCCTGATCTCCACAAATCAATACAAGAGCCTTAACTGATCTACCACACTGTCCACTACTTTCATCGATACCGTCATAACCTAAAGATGATGATGCTCGGTTGTGCTCAAAACTGTTTAACAGATTTGCATTAATATCAATCTCATTGTAGACTGGGCCAATAGGAGGCGTTTGACTGCTACGGAAGTCTGAGTAATCTTGATTAAGACCAAAGTATGTTGTCTGAGCTTCCATCAAAGCCTTTAGCTCACTCTTTGGTTTGATTAAAGCATTATCCTTTCCGGGAATAGTACCATAGTAACCCAACCCCTCATACCACTTTGAAGCACTTGAAAATAAATAATTGAAGAATTGCTTGCCGCAACTAATTTCTTTATGAAAGTAGCATCCTATTAAATTTGTATTATTTGACAGCTCATCATCACGATCCATTAGTGAAGCCTCGCAAGACTTGCAATCATCGGTAAGGTTAGTAAGATATGGTTTGTCACCATGCTTGGCCATGTTGTTTGAATATGACTTTTGAATATGACGGTTGAATATAAGCTCGATTTCGTAGTTTGTCAAATTTTGTTCTTCACCAACTTTATCACTGTAACGGAGGACACGGCCGTCAACTATGTTGTCTTTTGCGGGTACAACATCAGAATCAAAGCATTTGGCACAGTCTGGAATACTCATAAAGGGATAGAAGAACTCTAATGACAAGCAAATGAATCCGATGGTGTATGTTAGTAAAGATATTGACAAATGATCCATGATAATGATAAGTATCTTATTGCATACCTTCCGTCTCTTTCAAGTCAACTCTTGAGCAACCTAAAGGCCGGCCGTCAGAGGAACCATCGATCGGAAACATGCATCGTATGGACTATGATAGGGTTAGGGGTTGTGCGTAAGAAATAGCATGAGTACTGAACATCCAACACATAGACATAGAGAGATACATATGATACATACCTGCTCTGCAGCACAAGGATAGTAGACTAAGCCAGCGGCAGGCCCATAAGTCACAAGACCCCACGCAGGAAATACGTAAATCTCCTCACCATACTTCTCTGATGCCGGAGAGCTGATCCTTTCATTCACTAGAGCTGTTGCAATACTATCAGGGTGTGTAGCAGTGCCCATGAAGAAGTTTGATGTATTAGTATAGCCAAGTTGTAATCGCACTTATCTGCATCAATCGTCGGACTACAAATGCCATCTAATATGTGCAGGAAGATGCCCGCTTCACTGTGATCGTCTGATGGCTTACCATTTATATAGCCACTGTTTAGATTATCGACCAAGCCCTCGACATCATCTCTTTGCAAATTGTTATTTTGCTCGACAGCATCGGATACTGCAACAAAGAGAGATGAAGGATCGTCGGCATTAAAGCCAGTGAACGATAGAGCACCGGATAAAGCAGCACGGATGATTGTAGCCATGTTTTATTATTATCCAGAGAGTTACTATTGATAGTGATCTATTATAGTGGTTGATAGTTTCGGAGAAGGGATCTTCTCCCCTTTATGGACGCTTGGTGTCGCCGATTTAGAGATAGACCAAGGTAATACATCAAGATTTTAAGTTGCAGTACCTTTATGAGTAGAGTGCATGGATATTATTCCCCTCTCAATCGCAACTATTCTAATACCCCTAACCTCCTAGTACTTCAATCTCTATTGAAGTAAATAATCAAAGTGAGTACTCAATTATCGTGTTGCAATGTTCATGGTAGAAGTGTGGTATGGCAGTGGTGGTGGCGGCTAGATAGATACGATTGATGCGGCGATTGATGTTGTCCATTTTCTCTTTTCATTTTGTTTGAGACATATTTGATGTGTATACTATCGACCTCTGATAACCTAGTATGGCTAATACAAATTGCATCCTTCCTCTTCTTTACATACATAAAACATTCATATTGCAATATGCTTACGGCGTATCTCGCACAGACACAGAATAGTTCTCCCTATCCCCCCACTATCAACATGAGATACTCCAGTCTTTTACTTATTGCAATATGAATGTTTTATGTATGTAAAGAAGAGGAAGGATGCAATTTGTATTAGCCATAC
>Ga0214479_100104_pt1 | contig 50263 bp, 32 predicted proteins | sample M1_20Mar14CPVII9_5_FD_165054 | JGI IMG/M metagenome (GOLD analysis project Ga0214479, IMG submission 165054) | Marine eukaryotic communities from Monterey Bay, California, United States - M1_20Mar14CPVII9sort6BwellE14 | ecosystem: Environmental > Aquatic > Marine > Unclassified | place: USA... | reverse complement strand
GTGGAGCGGAAGTAAAGGCAATTGAAGTTGTCTATTCGAGATCGGATTTGCTGCAAAAATGATGTCGTTAGGAGCATGCATCCGGAAGTTTTGTGTGGTGGAGAGTAAGCAGGTTTGAGCCTGTTTTGGCTTGAAAGCTTCTTGGATGGTTGTGAGTTCGTTGGAGAGCAATAACATGGAATTAAGTGGCATTGTTGATTTAGAAAGTCACCCAGTATTTGATCTCGATTTTCAAAGGCAGTGTCAGGCAACTTTGGACAGGCACGGTGTTCTTTCACTAGCTCAGTTCATAGATGCCGAAGCCATGGAAAATATGCTCGATGAATCATTGCGATTGCGAGAGCAGGCATATTTTTGTCGTCAGACTCATTCGGTTTTTCTGAACGCACCAGACCATAGTCTGCCAGCGAACCATCCGCTTAATCGAACGGTGACAACCTCCAAGGGTTGCGTTTGCGATGATCTCGTTGCTCCTGATTCGATTCTACGCAGACTCTATGATTCGATAATGTTTCGAGGATTTGTAAAAACGGTAGTGGGTCACGCTGAAATCTATCCTTATGCAGATAGCCTTTCTTCGATCAATATTCACTACGCTGAACGAAATCAAGAACTTGGTTGGCATTTCGACAATTCGTCATTTGCCATCACCTTAATGATTCAGAAGCCAGATGTGGGGGGGCGATTTGAGTTCATTCGCGATTACAGATTCTCTAGTGATGGGAAAGAGAACTACTCGGGTGTGACGGATCTTCTCGATGGAAAATTACAGCCTGAGCGACTTGAGATCGAACCGGGAACTTTAGTGTTGTTTCGCGGTAAGAATTCAGTGCATCGTGTCTCACCAAACGAAAGTGACCGGACTCGGATTCTTGCCGTTCTGGCTTACAATTCTCTGCCCGGTGTTGCACTTTCCGAAAGCGCAAGAAGAACATTTTACGGCAGATTGACTTAAGGCGTGGCTCTGCCGGAGGGGATCGAGCATTGCATTTTGTTCTTCAGAAATGCTTGTCCGCTAACACCGAGGCCGTTCGGGAACGGTTGTCGGTTTTTGACTTTTGAATGAGGATTTGATCCAATTTAAAAAGTTTAGATTTCATGATGTAACTAGTCGCCTAAGGTTAGAGGGGGATTGATGAGAAGCTCTGTTGTTCTAATTTTGATGTTAGTGTTTTGTTCCTCTGTTTGGGCACAGCCGGTAAGACCAAAGATTAGCAAGTTACCGTTGGAGTTGGAGAAAGAAACAAGTTTTCTCAACCCAGAGTTTCTCGTGTATTCGCTGTACCCTCGCAATTCCAAAAATGTGCCATTGGTCATTTACCTCCACGGTGCTGGAGGTGTGGGAGAGGACATCAATCGAATCAAAGGGCAACCGATGGGGGTTTGTCGTGGAATTGAGAAATTTAAAAAGGGACCTTGTATCATCGTCGCGCCGCAGTGTCTTCGCACTTCGAAAGAAGGCAAGCGGGGGATTTGGAATGAACAGGATCTCAATGTTTTATTCCAACATTTAAAAGCGACTCTCCCGTTGGATGAAAACCGTGTTTACCTAACTGGTAACAGTATGGGGGGATACGGCTCGTGGATGTGGGGGGGGGGCCAATCCAGAACATTTTGCTGCGATTGCGCCCATCGTGGGAGGGATCGGCCCCGGGGGGCCCAAAGATATTACGGATGATTTGAGTGCGTGGGCTCGGAACTTGGCGAAGGTTCCCGTTTACGCGTTTGTGGGCGGCAAAGATAAAGTCGTTCCTGCGGATCGATCAAAGACGATGGTGAGAGAAATTGAAAAAGCTGGTGGCAGACGAGTGAAACTCAAGGTTTACCCGAGCGAGGGCCATAATGCATCGCGGACCGTCTTTAACGAACGTGAATATTTTGATTGGATGTTCGATCAAAATAAGCAACGGGAAAGATGATCTTATTCTTAACTCGGAGTTTACTTTTGATGAAGTCGAATCAGATGTGATTTGATTCAGATGTGATTTGATTCAGATGTGATTTGATTCAGATGTGATTTGATTCAGATGTGATTGATTCAGATGTGATTGATTCAGATGTGATTGATTCAGATGTGATTGATTCAGATGTGATTGATTCAGATGTGATTGTTATCTAGGGCGGTGATCAGCCATGAATTGGTTCCAACAACTTACCGGGCTTGAGCAAGAGTCTGAAGCAAGCGTTCGGCAGCATCTCTTCGCGTGTGATGGTGTTTTGAGGTCAAATATCAATGGAGCATCCCACGCTTACGGCCATCTCGAGGTAGTTGCCTTGGGAGAGTTGCGTAGACGTGTTGCAGATCTTCGACTCAGTAAAACGTCAGCAGAGTCTTTGCGAAGGATCGTAATTAAAGAGACCGTCGCTGACGTTCAGGATTTACATCGAGATACACAGAATCAAAATGCAATTTTTCAGGTGGCGTCTCAATTCAATTTGCTGGAAATGGTTGGGCCGAGCGTTGTTCCCGAAGCGGGAGTCGGGATTTACGAAAGGGATTTTACGCAAGGGCCGGCGTGTGCGATTGCGGCCGGGGCGGCCACGATTTATCGAAATTATTTTGTGGAACACGATGGCAAAATTGGTCAAACTTCCAACCGTCAGATTGATACGTTAAAAGATCTTGGAGAGTTGCTGGGGAATAAGAGCGAGCGCTTATGGCGAATGCAAAATGGATATGCTCTGGCCTCTGAATCAGGTTTGGCAGAGATTGCGGGGCAACTTGCCGGTGCGTCTGATTGTGAACTAGACAGTCTTCGCGACGCATTAAGGATCGGTTTGCAGTGGGGAGTGGAGGTCACTTTGTCGGGCAGTGGTAACCGAGTGACCCAAGCCTTTTGCTCGGCACTTCCAGTCGCATATTCTCGCCATGAAAGCTCGAAATGGGAAGCATTTGCAAGGTTGGTGCTTGAGGCGAGTTACGAAGCAGTATTCTGCTCTGCAATTTTAAATCAAGTTAAAACGGGAAGTGGAAGAGTCTTTCTTACACTGCTGGGCGGTGGTGCATTTGGAAATGAGTTTGAGTGGATTATCTCGGCGATCGAACGTTCGTTGAAAAAGTATCAGTTCTTTGATTTAGAAATCGAAATAGTCAGCTACAGAAACACAAGTCCTGATGTAACGGGCCTCGTCCGTCGCTGGACAGATGCAGGTTAGTTCTGGTTGGAATTTGCTTAAGTGCAGCTGTAAAGAGGGCGAAAGATGTGGTCCGTTCAGCTTCGAAATCTTGATGCAAGATCTGTGTTAATCCGATCGAATTTGCATTAACTTTAATCGGGCTGATCATTGGTGTTAATGAACTTCATCATTTCAATGCTGACCGGGCGCAGTGCCTGCGTGAATTCGTTGAAAATGTTTTCGGCATCTGAAAATTGGTCGTTACTCCCCATCTCTTCGAGAGCTTCTGCAAGTTTTGCGCAGTGAATTGCGCCAAGGTGATTCAGGGCACCTTTTATGGAATGGGCTCTTAGCTTTAGTTCCTTGCCATCCCTTGCGGCGACAGCGTTTTGAACTGCGGTAATTAACGACTCTTGGTCTTTGATAAATACCTTCATGAGCTCGCCAAGCAATTGCTTGTCGCCACCAACAGTTTCAAACGCACGATTCCATTTAATAACAGAGCTAAATTCCATTTCTTTTCCTTGTGGAGTTGAAGCATTTAGAGTTGGGTGGCCTGCGCGAAGACGAATTAAATTGATCAATTCGCGTGCGCGAAAGGGTTTGGCGATGTAGTCATCCATCCCCGATTCAAGACAGTGTTTTCGATCGTCAGCACTGGCATGTGCAGTAATCGCGATGATTGGCACTTTCTTCGAACGCCCCGACTCCAATTGGCGAATTTCAAGCGTTGCTTGAATTCCATCCGTGTTAGGCATTTGAATGTCCATTAGGATTAAATCAATCGAGCAGTGCTTAAATTTTTCAACAGCTTCACGACCGTTGTTGGCCATGATAACCCTGTGCCCAGCATTCTTAAGAATAGCTGCCGCCAGTTTCTGATTGACCAGGTTGTCCTCAGCGAGCAACACGTTCAACTGCAGTGATCCAGAGGTAGGTGCATTCGTTGATTTCGACCGAGTTAAGCGTGTGGCTGTTAGTCCTAGTAAGGATCGAATTGTCTCTAATAAGTCAGATTCCTTGATCGGCTTAAGTATATGGGAAACGTTGGTGAGGCGAGTGGAATCAAGGTTCGCCTCTTGTTGTTTGGCGTTGAAAAGAACAATCATGCGGGGCAGGGAGAGAGTTGCAGTTTCTTGGATTTTCATTGCTGCACCCGCACCACCATCACGCTCAAGCCCGCCATCAATAATTACCAGAGGGGTAGGGGCGTTCTGCTTTGCCAAGCGGGCTAACAGATCCAGTGCTTTTTCAGTATTCGCCGCAGAGTATGTTTGCGCGCCATAGGCGTGAAGGATTTGTTCAAGATTCGATAACAGGTCGAAGTTGTTAATTACAAGCAGAACGGTCCGGTCTTTGAGCTCTTGACTTACTGCGGGAGTTATTGCCGAATCCGTTTTGAATTTTGACGCAAAATAGAACCGACTTCCTTGATTGGGTTGGCTTTCGACCTCCAGTTTTCCTCCCATGAGTGATACCAAACGCGAGGAAATCGCAAGGCCTAGTCCGGTTCCGCCATACTCTCTTGTGGTCGAGGTGTCAGCTTGCTCAAATTCTGAAAAAATAAGTTTCTGTTTCTCAAGAGGAATGCCGATGCCGGAGTCGATTACGTGAAACATCAATTCGACGCCGTCTTCAAAAATTTCTGAATTTTCAATAGCCAGCTTGACGGAACCTTGTTGGGTAAATTTTAAGGCGTTGATTACTAAATTTACGATCACTTGTCGCAAGCGAGTGAGGTCACCAATGATAAAAGTGGGCACATCAGAAGCGACCTCTAGAATCAACTCGATATTTTTTTCAAGACTTTTGAAGGCCAATGAGCGGAGGGTGTCACCTAACGCTTCTTTTAGTTCGAATCGTTGGTTTTCTAGTTCAATTTTTCCAGCCTCGATTTTGGAAAAATCCAATATGTCGTTGATTAATCCAAGTAAAGATTCAGCTGAGTGCTGAATCATGTTGAGGTACTCCCGATCTTCGAGGTCGGGAGAACTGGAGAGAAGGAGATCCGTGATGCCAATGATCCCATTCATGGGAGTTCGGATTTCATGACTTACATTTGCGAGGAAATCACTTTTAGCCTGACTTGCTGATTCGGCAATTTCTTTTGCGTGCCGCAGTGCCACCTCCGCATTTTTGCGATCTGTAATATCCCAAAACATTCCCTGAATACCGATCCGGTTTCCAGTCTGGTCGACGACGGCTGATTTTAAAACTTCGACATGGATCGGGCCGTTCCCGGAGGGGTGGACTTCGGTATCATGGAAAAGCACGCCAGTCGTTAAGACTCGTTGGTCATCGGCATGATATTTTCGGGCGGTTTCTCGGTCAAAAAAATCGAAATCAGTTTTGCCGAGAACCTCTTCTCGCGCCAGGCCAAGGTCAGTGCAGTATCGGTTGTTGGCAAAGACAATTTTTCCTTCGCGATCCTTCCGGAAAACGTTGATTGGCAAGCTTTCTAACAACGAATCGTAAATTGTCAGAGAGTCTTCTTGTTGTTGCGAGGGGGACGTTTCGCGATCAATAGCGTGAGCTGTCGCGGTAATGAATTGATTGGAAGGATCTGACGTTTTGACTAGTTGGAAATGTCCCTGTAGTAATTTAGGCGGGCAACCCGGGTTAAGGATGCTGAAGTCTTGCCTGAATGATTGAAGCGTTTGAATCTGACTTAAACGATCATTGAGTAAGATGCGATCCTGTTCCTGAATTAGCAGTTGCCAATCCCGGTCTGACTCCAGCATCGATTCTCGCGTGCGTCCAAATACGGATGAGGCCGCGAGATTAATATGGAGAAGTTTGAGTCCATCGAGTGAAATAGACCAAATTGGATCGGAGGCAGCGTCGAGAAGACTTGCAAAATGCTCTCGACCAGGCATGTACGTGCTCAATTTCTAAATAACAAACCCAGCCGAATCTCGAAGTCGCGACATCGTTGGGGATGAATGACACAAAGTAAATTTTTGAAAAAATCGACATTGAACAGGCAACGTCAAAAAATGGTTATAACCGATCTCGTGAAGGGAACGCAAATTTTGTTGTGCAGGTAATAAGATGCTTACGCGTTTTGCCTGCTAAACAAAAGCAGGAGCGGTGTAAGTAGAAACCGCTCCTGCCAATTTTTAGAATTTATGAGAACTAACCAAGCGACGCGAGTGCCGCGTCATAATTGGGTTCGTCAGCAATTTCACCGACTAATTCGGAGTGGAGGACGTTGCCATCTTTGTTAACCACAATGACAGCTCGGGTTAGAAGTCCCTTAAGCGGACCGTCGACAAGCCCTACTCCGTAGTTGTTTTCGAACTCACTGCACCGGAAGGCTGAGAGGTTCGTGACGTTTTCAACACCTTCAGCCGCACAAAAACGTTTTTGGGCAAAGGGCAAGTCCTTTGAGATGTTGACGACGACGGTGTCCTCTAATTGTCCTGCCTTGGTGTTGAATGTTTTCACTGAGAGTGCACACGTTCCGGTGTCGAAACTGGGCACGATGTTAAGGATGACATTCTTACCTTGAAAATCGGCCATCGTTTTTTCGCTCAGATCTCCCGCAACTAATGTAAATCCGGGAGCAGATGCATCTGCTGCAGGTAGGTCGCCGGTCGTGTTACAGGGGTTGCCTTTAAGAGTAATTTCCGCCATCTCTGTTTCCTTTAAAGTATCTTTTCGTACGCAGTCGGAACTTAAGTTTTGCCGGCGGTGTGAGTGCCGATATCCCCGACCAAATAAACCGCTTGAAAGTTTATTCTTGATTCGATTGGAAATGCAGGGGGGGGAGTCGAGGGTTTTGATGAAATCAAAGAAACCGGGAGACTTACTTGAAAAATTAACAATGCTGTCGTCATGTATTATAGTTTTACGGTTTCTTTCTCTTTAGCGATGGCCATTCCTGCTTGGTTTATTTTTCTTGTTGCTGCGTTGGCTGGCTGGAGCACAGGGTTTGTGTGGTTGAAATGGATGAATCGGATTTTCTTCCTTTCAGTCTCTACCAAAGGAGAGAACCGGCGAATTGACTCACTGACAAACGGATGAGGAATTTGGGCCATGTCTCTACCGGGGATTTCTCCGTTTTCGAAAAACGTTCCGTCTAAGTACGCGATGTCTACAGATTCGATCATCTTTTCGATGGATTGATCCCATCGTGACCACTTATCAATATCCGGAAGAAAGAGAACTGATTTGCTGGGGCCTTGGATCTTAAAGCCAACCGTTTCAGAAAACTCATCCCTATGAGGCACAACGAAAGGTGTGACTTCGATACGTTCGTTAAGCTTGATCGGTGTTCCAGCGACCATTTCAATAGTCCTGATATTCTCTAGCTTGACCAATTGGCTCCAGGGGCCATTTCGAGATAGAAAATCCCGCATCCGCGGCATGCAGTAAGTCTTGATTTGTCGTGCGCCCATAACTTCGCGCCCGAGGTGAATTAATCCCGAGTAATGACCGATATGCGCGTGAGTTAAAAATATTCCGTCGAGTACCGGTTTATCAGGCTGTACATTTTGGCTTGACGATTGTTCCTGTAGGACTTGGAGTTGTTGTGGGAAATCGGGAGTGCAGTCAAATAGCCATTTTTGTCCCGTGGCATGATCGATAAGGCCTAGTGAAGCGACGTTACGGCGAATACTCGGGTCTTTCCAGGCCAATTTGCAACATGGCTTTTGGCAGGCTGCCTGAGGGAATCCGGCGTCTTGAGCGATGCCAAGGACGATCAGTTCTACTGATTGTTCCGGAATTTTAGTCTGGCCATCGGCCGTGTCGTTGAGGCAAAATAGAACGGTAACCGAAAGGAAGTAGAGAGCTGACTTGATGAGCGGCTGTCGCATGCGGGCACTCCGGGCTAATTGCTGCGTTGTTTTCAGAGAATTGCAATTGTAGCAACTCAATTGTGACGTTTCACATTGTTAAATAAAGCCGATTGGTTTTATCGCCGTCCTTGACACCGATTGGGTGTGTTGATATTTTGTTCGCTCACGGGAGACGGTTATAGTTTTCTCGGAATGCAATTTCGCACGTTTGACTGTCAAACGTGCGTCTATCTCAGGGCCCGTAGCTCAGCTGGGAGAGCGCTACACTGGCAGTGTAGAGGTCGTCGGTTCGATCCCGATCGGGTCCACTTTCTATCAATCTGGAAAACTCTCTGTTTTCCTCCGCTTGGTTTTCCTCCGCTTGGTTTGCCGAGCGTGCGATGAGAGACACTAGTTTTCAGCCGCCATTGTTGGGGCCGCTAAAAGGTGGCTTGGATTTGAGGATTCTCACAGGTTTCGCATGTAACTAGGATTGGTTAGGCAGCGTCGCTAATCGAATGGAAGCTGTCGATCGACCAGTTTCGCAGACGGAAAATTAGAGAAAGGCCACACCAGTTGACCAGCGTATAGCCGTGTTCATCGAGGAAGCGGAACAGCTCCGTTTTGTTTAAGTCATCAAGGCAATCAGTTTGTGTTTCGCAGACAACGACCTTTGGGCGGTATCGTTCGAAATCAAGGGATTTCAACACTTCAAGATCGTGTGATTCAACATCAACAGATAACAGGTCAATCTCGCGATTACGATAAGGAGAGTCCGCGATGAATTGATCGAGCCGTTTTGCGGTCGTCTTCTTGAGTCGGTAATCTTTGTCAGAAGTTACAAAGTCTTTTTCAAGTGTGTTGACTAACGAGTAAAAGCCCGCCGAATAGTACTCCACTTCGCCGTTGTGGTTGCTGACCGCACCGACATAATTTGTATCACGCCGCCGGAGCAGGTTAAATCCATCGATTTTAATCTGGTCGATATCGACGTTAATCCCTCGCCATCCACGTTTATAGAGCGCATATGTGTTGTTATGTTTGATGGGGTGAAAACATCCGACGTCAACAAACAGGCCTTTGTAATTTCGTGGAAACAGACGAGTGATCGATACATCTTCTGCGAATTGAGAATAATGCGAAGATTTTCGTTTGGAAAAAAACAATTTCCGCAGCAAGAATAATTTTCGAAACAGGGTACTGTCTTCGAGAAACTTTGGAAAATGGCGGTTGTTAAGACTCATATATAATTCTCCATGATGCCCCCGGATGAGACCGGTTTTGCGCGAAGCTACCGTTTTTGTGGTAACCCTCAAAGATCAGATTACCTAGGTTTCGGCCGAAATTTACTTTATTTAAAGATGACGTCAGAAATTCGCGCGCTATACCGAAAAGGTCAGCAAATAGACCTAGGAAGTACGCGAATAGCGTTGCGGTTGCGACCGAGTTCCACAGTTGTCGTTTTCAAAACAACGCCGAAAGCGTAAATCGATGGCGGCTTCTTATTTCGATTCGGCCAAGGCCATCGTGAACTCAAAGCAAAGCTAAACCTGCAACGGCACGGCTAAGGCTTTGACTGAATTTGGTAACCGATAAAAACTTACAACGGAGTATGCAAGTTGTCTAACCGGCGTACAGGCTCGCGATCTATTTAATAAATGGTTAGCGGTCACGACTGCATCGTTGCTTATGGACACGGAGGACGGCAGGCAAGTATCTGTTGTTTTTGGAATCTCAGAATGGTAATTTTATTGACAGTCTCAGAAGGAATCCACTTGGTCAAAACAACAGCTTTGTCCTCGGCTCAAATCTTAGCTGGCATCTTGGTGGGAACTGCACGGGTTAAAAGTTAGCCCCCGTAAACAACCCCTGAAGATTTACTGCCCTGCCAGTTAGTGAAGGATTTTATACGAGCCGATTGAGTCCTCCACACCCCACGTATGCAGTTTTTGAAATCATCTCAAAGCTTTGGTCTATCTCCTTTCTCGCAGCGATCAAACTTTCTGAAAACAGTTAAGATGCGCACAAAACTTAATGTCCTGAAGTCGTTTTTTCAGCCTCAAAAATGGAGTATCCCAGTGGGTATCTTTGAGATAGATCGAAAGTAAAACGTCCTGACCGAATGTTACGGAATAACGGAACACTTTGAATAACATCATCGGGAATTGGAAGGGTTAAGGGGTCGGTTACGTAGAGGAGATGCATAGAGCGTGGCGATTCGTGATAAGACTCTTTGATGTTTTTAAGAACTTCGATGAACGCTTCACCTCCAAAGGCTGCAAAAATTAAGAAGACTCAGGGGCCATCGGGAATGGCGAATTCGGTAGCGTCTTGGCAAAGAGATTGAATGGTCTCGCATTTCTGTTGACGACTCCGAAATTAGTGGATGTTGTTTTCGGCTTGCTCATTGAGTTCAGTGGAAAATTGGTTCGCGTAACTGAAAAAATAACTTTGCACGATGTCGAGGCTAAAGGAATACCGGCTTTATGTTCAAAGTCCGTTGCAAGGATTATGGAATTGAACTTAAAGCCCTTTGGAGAACTAATGAACGATTTAGGTCAGGCTGGTCCAATGGCTATTGATTCAGCTTTAAAAGGTCTGACGGCCAGTGTTTGTTTTGCTCTGGTCTCTCTGGTGAAAAAATTAAATTTATGTCAAATCGCGTTGTGTATAAAAAAAGACCACGATGACTTTGCCATCGTGGCCTTGTGAGTTCGACGATTGTTAGTCGATCCTACTTTTTAATCATGGCGTCGCCTTTAAGCTCTCCGGAGTCAACGATCGTAACTGTCTCGCTCGTGCGTCCCGAACGACTGCCGACGGCCTCGATCTCTCGGACAGTGTCCATGCCGTCTATTACCTTGCCAAAGACAACGTGTTTACCATCGAGCCAACCCGTTTTAATGGTGGTAACGAAAAACTGAGAACCATTTGTGTTTGGTCCGGCATTCGCCATACTGAGTAGTCCAGGTTTGGTGTGTTTTAGTTTGAAATTTTCATCTGCGAATTTTTCACCGTAGATGCTTTCGCCACCGGTACCGTTACCGTTGGTAAAGTCACCACCTTGAAGCATGAATTGCGGGATGACGCGGTGGAACACACTCCCCTTGTAATGGAGCGGCTTTCCCGATTTTCCCTCTCCCTTTTCGCCAGTGCAAAGAGCACGAAAGTTCTCTGCCGTCTTTGGCACCGTGTCGCCGAATAGTCCCATGACAATTCGTTTTGGTTTTTCGTCACCAATTTTTACATCGAAGAAAACCTGATGAGTGACCTTAGCGTCGTCCGGGCTTTGAGCAACGGTTGGTTGGTTGCAGCCAATGATTGAAGCTGTAAATAGCACTGCGGGTAGCATCCACTTGATTTTGTTAAGCATTATATTTCCTCTCGCTGTCGTATTAAAAAAATATCTATCTGTACTTTTACTTTTCCGCTCCGCTTATTCATTTTTGAATTCAGCCTGAGTAGTCACAGTAGAAACAAGCGAAGCTCGATTGGCAACAGGCGACACAAATTCGAAAAATATTTTCAAGGTTAAGTGATAGAGCCTTGGCAACCAGAACCTGCCCCGGCAGTGCAACCGAAACAATGTTGGGCTATTTGAATCGGTCGATTGATTAGTTGGTCGTGATTGAATTCGTGGATCGTGCTGGGGGCGGGTGATTTCAGATTCAATTCCAACATCTGATTAAAATCACAGTCATATATTTGCCCGTCCCAACCAATAGAAAGTGTATTTAGGCACATCAGTCCCGACACAGCAGCGGGGTTGAAAGCTTTGATTAATTTTTCCATGTAAGTGGAGTAATCGCCGCTGCGAATTAGGAAATCGAGGTACCGACTGACTGGCATATTAGTGATGGTGAATAGTCGATTGAATTCAATGCCGAAGCGCGTTTGCAATTCGCTCCGGTAGGCTGACTCAAGATCTTTTTGGGCTGGTGGGAGGTTGGGGCCAACCGGATTGTAGACCAGCGTGAGCGTGAGACCGGAGTTGGTTTTTCCATAACCGAGGGAATTTAGTTTTAATAAGGCTTCGATTGACTTGGAGTAGGCTCCATCTCCACGCTGAGAATCCGTGTTCTCTTCGAGGTAACAGGGGAGGGAGGCAACGATTTCAACTGAGTTGGCTGCCAGGAATTCTGGTAGATGTTCGTACCCTTTGGCCAGTAAAATCGTCAAGTTGCAGCGGTCGATAACATGGCAGCCCAGCTCTCTCGCTGAGGTCACTAGGTCACAGAAGTTGGGGTTCATTTCTGGAGCACCACCGGTCAAGTCCAGTGTTTTAATTTCCGGGTTGTTTTGCAGCGTTTGAATACAGGCATCAATTTCCGCACGTTGCATGATCTCGCGGCGATCAGGGCCAGCATCCACATGACAATGGTCGCACGTCATATTACAAAGCTTACCGAGATTAACCTGAAGGATCTCAACCCGATTAGCCGTTAATTTTGAGATACCGGCCTTGATTAACGACGATTGGAATTGCTGGGCATCATTTTGGGGTGCGAGTACGACTAATTGTTCTGCTGCATCAGCGAATCGTTCGCCGCGGTGCTGGAGTGATGTTTTGGGCTTCATCCGAAATCAATTCCTCATTCGCTCCAACTGAAGAGTTAATTCATCAGTCGGCTATGCCTTACTTAGTTGTTAACTGCACGTGGTTCCGCCACAGCAGTCATCGTCGGGTGCCTGGTTAAGTTGGTACAGATTCCCCTTAGTTTCGCGAGCGGGTCGAATGCGTTCTTGGCAATCTGAGAGCTTGGCTTCGTTTAAAGGAATTTCCTGATACGGCTCAATGAAAAAGAATGAGTCGGAAAGAGGTCCTGTTTGCAGCATCCTGAATGTCCGGTCACAAACGGCCATCCGGTGACCACGGTAGTAGGTGTGTCCGTCGTCATCGAGGACTTGGTTAAATGGACCGCGATAGATGACTGCCTGGTTGCGCTCGAGGCATGGGCAATCATCGGGTTTGTAGGCGACGACAGTAACCGATCGGAATTCGATTCCTTCGACAGTTTGCCATGGCTCAGATTCCCGTTTGGCCAGATGCATTCCCTCGAATCCTGCACGCTCAAATTCGGCGAGGAATTCATCCTCGCGCCAAGCTCCGGAAATGCACCCCGACCAGAGGGTTGGGTCATTTTGCATGTGCTGGGGAATATCTTCGTCAGCCACAATATCGCTAATCGCCGCCCGTCCACCTACTTTCAGGACTCGGAAAACCTCGTTGAAAAGCTGTTTTCGATCGTCAGGTTGCACAAGATTAAGAACGCAATTGGAAACCACGCAGTCAACGCTTCCGCTTTCGATAAGAGTTGCCTCACGGGAAAGTCGTTGGGCTAGGTTGCGGTCTTCCACGACACCGGCAAGTCCTGATCCAGGATCGCGATCGCGTTGTGATGCAAATAGCTCGAGATCAAGTTTTAAATCCTGAATCATGCCGGCGCGAAAGGAGATGTTGCCGTAGCCAATCTTTTCCGCGACTTCTGCTAGATATTTCCGGGCTAATTGGAGCATTGTGGGGTTGCAGTCCACTCCAATAACCGAACCCTCGCTTCCAACCAGTTGAGACGCGATGTAACAAAGCTTACCGCCACCTGACCCGAGGTCGAGAACCGTATCACCGACCTTGACATAGGGAGAAGGGTCGCCGCATCCGTAATCACGGTCAATGATTTCCTGGGGAATTACATCGAGTAACTCCTGGCGATATACAACCGGACAGCAGAGTGAGCTCTCGCGTTCCTCAGCTGCCTTGGCGTACCGTTCACCTACAGCATTTTCATATTCGAGCGGAGTGGCCATCTTTTTGATTCCTTCGTGATATTATTTGCAGCGAAACAAATTTTACCGGCAAGCAAGTGTTCTTACGACAGGGCGTATTGAATTGCGTGGGGTTCGATACCTATCCAGTAAGAGGTTAAGAGTTAAAAAAAGCACCCTCCCATGCAATGGGAGAGTGCTTTGTTGGATCAACTTAAAATCTGTTTTTCAATTCACGATTGAAATTTAATTTAGCCTCAGCCAATCTGCTGTTTATTTTCATCCGCTGTCCGGTCCCAGAATGTCAGGGCGAAGAACACCATGACGACAGCAGCAAAGATGGCGGGGACGTACCAGAATTTACTAAAGTCAATGACTTCATCGGTTGTGCACCAACCGGTCCACGTGCCAAAGGCCTGGGCTCCGATTCCCAGTCCCAATCCCTGCGTTAGCATCACAATCAAAGACTGAGCCTGACCGCGGACTTCCGGCGCCGCTTTTTTATCAGTGTAAATCATGCCGGTGACGAAGAAGAAGTCATAGCAGATTCCATGCAGCAGGATGCCAATGAATACCGGAGCGGTCAGGAGGATTCCTTCTTGGCCGAATGCAAATCCCCATAGCCCGTATCGAACGACCCACGCGAGCATGCCAATGACCAACATCTTTTTTACCCCAAGTCGGGCGAAACAGAGCGGCATGATCAGCATGAAGAAAATCTCGCTCATTTGCCCGGTGCTCATTGCTCCGGTTGTCGAGCCAAATAGGGTGATGCCCATCTCACCAACGAATCCAGCTCCTTTGGCGTAATAGCCAGCCAGTGGGATGCAGATTAAAAATGAGGCAAACGCGAAAACGAAAAATGATTTGTCTTTTAGCATTGCCCAAGCATCGATTCCAACTACCTTCCCCAGCGAAACAGGTTCACCTTTGGCTGGTGGTGCGGTTTTAGGGAGGGTTAGGCAATAGACGCCGAGAATAAACGATGCAATTGCTGCGGCGGTAAACATATGTTCCGAATTGTCACTGAACGCTTCCGTATTTCCAGTGATCGTTCGGCAACCGAGCATCACCCAGTTTCCGGCAATCCAACCAATCGTTCCGAGTACTCGAACCAATGGAAATTCTTTTTCACCGTCTTTCAGGTGCTTGAAGGAAAGGCTTGCTGTCAAAGCCAGCGTCGGCATGAAACAAATCATGTAGGCCAGAAGGCAGAGAACCATAGGGTGCATGAATTGCGAAATGTAGCTATCTGGCGCACCAGCGGCGGCAAGCGTAGGTGCGTACCAAAGCAGTCCCGCTCCGACAATGTTCAAGATCGCCAGCACTCTCTCTGTGTTTATAAAACGGTCGGCAACAAGGCCAAGTGAGAGTGGTGCGAGAATCGCAGCAATTGGGGCAACGGTGTATGCCGCAGCATCGAACGAACCGCCAGCGCCTAATTCGGTCATCCCGTTTTCTTTGAGGAATCCAAACAATGAAACATACCATGCTCCCCAAACAAAAAATTGGAGGAACATCATGATTGCTAAACGGACGATTAATACGGGGGAGGAACCAGGCATTTGTTTTTGATCCAGAAGTGTCCAGAGTTAGTTAAACCGACTGCAATATTAAACTTGGTTGAAGGGCCTTTGCCAAGTCAATGGGATAAAAGAACCCTCTAAATTCTTTGCTTTGCGTTCATTTCGGCTAGTAATTTACTCTTATAGGTAGCTCGTGCCTTCGAATCCTCTCTTGCATCTTCTCTGTAGTAGATCAGGCCGATTGCTTTTCTTGTCCGGTTGGGGCTGTGGTTTGCCATGGCTCGGTGGATCGTCAGCGCGTGGTGAGCCAGTAAATCGCCTGGTTGGGCGGGGTAGGCAATTTCATTCGCAGTATCATCGGCGTTAGGGAAATCAGTAATACCCTGACTAAATCCAAGAGTCCCCGTCGACCCATGGGGACGCATCGATTTGAGGTGAGACTTGGGGATGTATCTGACGCAACCATTTTCATGGTCGACTGGTTCTAGTGCCAGCCACATTGTTATCGCCTCGCAGGGTGAAATCTTGAAGTAATACCCGTCCTGATGTGGTGGGGTCGGTAAACCCGATTTCGGAGGTTTGTTGAAGTACTGCATGTTTTTACAAACGACTTTTGAATCAAGCAAAGTCTCAGCAAGTTTTCGGAATGGACTGTCAGTCATCAATTGACCAAAATAATCGTCATGCAGATGAAGGTTTTGTAGTTGTTTCAGCGAACTTCTATCTTGTTTGTCTTCATAGAAAACGTGTTCTGCCGGCATTGTGGGGACGACATTCTGAATTACCCGATCGAGATTGTTTTTAATATCACCGACCTCAAGCTGTGATCGAAAGGACGGAATGAACGTCAGGCCGTCTGAGTCGAACTGGTGCTTGAGAGAGTGGGGGCTGAATTGGGACATAATTGAATCTGTCCATTCCTAAAAATGAAACTGCAAAGTTTTAGTGTTTGCCAATCCTTCAACGCAGTTGGGAATTTGACAGAGGGCATCAGATGTAACAAGATCATACCCACCTAAGGAGTGGGGTTCTACCATCCAGATCTTGCCGGTAGTTCGTGGCTCAAGGGTAAAATGTTGAAGAAATTAAAGTTTACCTTTGTGGTTCAAGTTGATTTTAGCGTTTCCAAGAGGAAGTCACAGTTTTGGGTGTACAAGTTTTCGGTTCACGTTTTCGGTTCACATATCGGGCTGGGCTAAATTGGAGAAAAGTGAATGAGGTCTAGTCGGAAGTCCGTTTTGTTTTTCGCGCTCGCCATTGGCGCAGTGTCAGTGTTTATCCACGGAGCGGTTGCGGAGAACCGTCCATCGCCAAATGTATTGCTAATCGCGATCGATGACTTGAGGCCAGATTTGAATTGTTATGGCAATTCGAAAATGGTCACACCGCGAATGGATCAGTTCGCAAGATCAGCCTTGATTTTTGAAAAAGCCTATTGCCAGCAGTCGGTTTGCAACCCATCCCGAACAAGCATGTTGACGGGATTGCGGCCAGAAACCATCGGAGTTGTTGGCAACCATGTTCACTTTCGTACTAACCATCCAGATGTTGTGACGTTACCGCAATATTTTAAGCAGCAAGGATATCGAACTCAGGCCATCGGAAAAATCTTTCATGGTGTCTTCCCAGAGGGGGCGAGCAAAACTAGTTGGGACACGATGGGGGATCCTGAAAGTTGGTCAGTGCCAGCGGTTAGGTTTGGTCCTCGTTATTACTTTACCGAAGAGGGGGTAGTATCAGCGAAAACCGCTTTTAAGAAATCCTATCCGGGGCTTGGCCAAAAGGGGGTTGACTGGACAGAGCGGTTGGTATTCGGCCTAGCCACGGAGGCTCCCAATGTTCCGGATGAGCAATTGTATGATGGAAAGGTTACCGCCACAGCGATCACAACGTTGCGTGAGTTAAAAGACTCTTCGGAACCGTTTTTCTTAGCGGTTGGTTTTATTAAGCCCCATTCTCCGTTTATTGCCCCCAAAAAATATTTCGATCTTTATCAAGACATCACCGTTGCAGACAATCGCGATTTCCCAAAAAGTACTCCGGGATTTGCTGGCCACTCCTCGGGTGAAATTCGACGTTATTCAGATCAACCTAACCAAGATAAATTTAGTCCGTCTTCTCAAGTGCGATTGCGACACGCTTACGCTGCCTGTGTGAGTTTTATTGATACTCAAGTCGGCATTGTCTTGGACGAGTTAGATCGATTGGGGCTTGCTGATAATACGATTGTCTGTGTCTTCGGAGACCATGGATACCATCTCGGAGAACAAGGGCTGTGGGGGAAAACTACGAATTTTGAGTTGGATACACGGGTTCCGTTGATCGTGCGAACGCCAGGTATGAAGTCCAGAGGTAAAAAGTCGCAGGCTCTCGTGGAGTTGATCGATATCTACCCAACCTTAGTTCAGGCAGCAGGGCTTCCAGCGAATCCAAAGCTCGAAGGTGAGAGTTTTCAGGCTCTACTTAACGACGCCAGTCTCAAGACAAAGGGGTTTGCGTTAAGCCAATATCCACGTGGCAAGGTGATGGGGTATTCATTGAGAACGAATTCTCAAAGATTAACGCAATGGCGAAAACCGGATGGTACCGTGGTTGCCACTGAACTCTATGATTATGACGAAAGTCCAATTGAACAACAGAATATCGCTGGGCTAAAACAGAATAACAAAACTGTTAATACGCTAAACGAACAACTGGTGTCAGCGTTTGGCTTGAGCGCGTCGCCCGCTGCTGATATGCCCAAAAGTTCCTTGTTCCGAACTGGTTTTGAGTCTCTTAAACCGGGCTCATTTGCCAAGCTAAATATAGGGGGGGCGACTTGGCGCGTGGTCACTGGAACGGCAGAAATCGACGACCAGCATGCGAAATCGGGGGAGCAATGTCTCCATTTACTCGGAGGGGCTGAGACGGTTGTCGAAATTACGTTGCCTTCGGAAATTGCAAGCAACAGTTTGCTTTCGTTTTGGGCTGAACGGTGGACTCGGCGAGTTCCCTTCGAGTTTAAGATTGATAAATGGCAGAATGGAAAGTGGTCAGAGATATTCAATGGTGGAAAGACCGTGCAAGTAGGTAGAGCGTTTTTGTCAAACGTTCGCGTGAATGTAGAATCCGGAGGTTTTTCAAAATTACGGATCAGGGTTTCAAGTCCAGAGCGAACGGGGGCCTTAATTGACGATTTTCGAATCTCTGCACCGCAACCTCAACGGATTACCAATGTCAGTATCGTCCCAATAGCGATTCCTGCCTTAATTGGCCGAAAGGCTAGCCCGTTGGTGAAGTTGAAGGTCGACGTCGAAGGTTCTGTCGATCCGATTTCATTGAGGCAGTTGGGTGGGCTTGTTTTCTCAGAACCAGAGGCACTGAATTCACTGCAAGTTTATTACACCGGCTCGCAAAATACGTTTTCACTTTCTGATGAGTTCGGTCAACCAGTCGTAGGCAAAGCGATTGAGACTACCAGGGATGCCGATTCTGATTCGACAGTCAGAAATTCTCTCGACTCTGTTGAGGTAATGAATGGATTGGTTGAGTTAGAAGTTGGGTTTCGCGGGGAACAAACGTTGGTTGAAGGGGAGAATTACTTTTGGTTAGCAGCGACTGTCGCTCCGAATGCCAGATTGGGCTCTAAAGTTGGGGCAAAGTTGGATCCGAAAAAGACGCGGTTCAGCAATGGTGCGCTTCAAAAGCAGGGACGTGCGGCTCAATTTCAATCGGTTGGTGTTGCCGTCCGAAAGTCAGGTGATGATGGAGTTCATACCTATCGCATCCCGGGTTTGGTAACCACGAATGACGGAACATTGCTTGCCGTCTATGACGTAAGGCGGTCGGGAGGGGGAGATCTTCCCGGGGATGTGGATGTTGGATTGTCGCGATCTGTAGATCGAGGGCAAACTTGGCAGCCGATGAAGATCATTATGGACATGGGAGATGATCCGAAATGGAATCACGATGGGATTGGCGACCCATCCATTCTCGTTGATCGTCAGACGGGAACAATTTGGGTTTCCGCCACTTGGTCACATGGGAACCGGTCTTGGCGAGGGTCTGGTCCGGGGCTCTCCCCAGCGGAGACGGGGCAATGGATCATGGTCAGAAGTGATGACGATGGAGTGTCTTGGTCAAAGCCAATTAACATTACTGAGCAAGTTAAAAAACCTGAGTGGTGTTTTTTGCTTCAAGGACCCGGGAAAGGGATTTCGATGACGGATGGAACATTAGTATTCCCCGCTCAATATCAAGATCCCCCAGATCTGGTTGATCGAACCGCGCATCGTCTCCCGCATTCCAGCATCATCTACAGTCGAGATCATGGAAAGACATGGTCCATCGGAACCGGTGCGGCAGACGACACTACTGAGGCTCAGGTGGTTGAACTAGACAATGGCCGGTTGATGCTCAATTGCCGTTTTAACCGAGAGCCTGCACGTGTAGTGATGACGACTGAAAACCTTGGTGGAATTTGGAAAGAGCATCCAACTTCGCGGCGAAATCTGATTGAGCCGGGTGCTTGCATGGCGAGTTTAATTAACGTGAATCGTGAGTTGGCTTGGCGTGGAATCGCGTTGGAAAACGATCAGCCGCTGTTACTTTACTCGAACCCAAATTCGCTTCGCGGTAGAAACCACATCACGATCAAGGCATCCCGGGATAACGGCGAGACCTGGCCGCATCAAACTCAATTGTTGTTGGACGAAGAGCCGGGGCGGGGCTATTCCTGTATGTCCATGATCGATGCGGAAACAGTCGGGATTCTTTACGAGGGTAGTCAGGCTGATATGACATTTCAGTCAATTAAGCTGAAAGATATTTTGTCGCCTCCACCCCGGCAAAAAACGGCTAACCCAAAATTTACACTTTCGCCTATGCGAGTTGAATCGCTGGATTCGAATCAAGCGATTCCATTAGCTGTAGCGTCTGTATTTCAAAGCGACATGGTGCTGCAAGCTAATCAGGAGATTCGGATTTGGGGAGTGGCTCCCGCGATGGAAGAGATCCAAGTGGAATTCGCAAATCACTCAGTGCGTGTGACCGCCAATGATAATGGCAAGTGGAAGGCGATCCTTCCTCCTTGCGTTAGTAGTTTTCAGGAACGCCAATTACGGGTGCGTGCAGGGAATAAAACTGTTGAGTTGGATCGTATCTTGGTTGGAGAGGTTTGGTTGTGTGCCGGTCAATCGAATATGCAGTGGCCTGTGCAGCAATCGTCAAACGGTCGCACCGCGATGGCTTCCTCGTCGGATGAAGGCTTGAGATTGTTGAATTTTCAAAGCAGCGTTGGTGGAAACGCAGGGGTTTATCGGCAAGAGGACTTCGATGCCTTGCGGTCGGAAGTTTTTGGGCAAGGATCGTGGGAGGTTGCGAACGCGGGATCCGTCAAGGGATTTTCCGCGGTGGGTTATTACTTTGGAAAAGAAATGAGATCGGGTCTTAAATGTCCGGTTGGGTTGATTAACGTTGCCTCGGGCGGGACGCCCATAGAGTCGTGGGTGGATACAAAATTTCTTGCTGGTCGACCGAACCTTAAAGAAATGGTCACTGGTAATTGGCTTGCTAATCCAATTTTGGATGTTTGGTGTCAAACTCGGGCCCGCGAGAACTTGAGAGACGGTTTGCTTGGGATATTCGAGATGGCTCAAGATGAATCAGGGCCTAATCATACTTTTAAACCCGGGTTTATGTTTGATGCGACCATCGCCCCTTTTCAGCCGATGTCGATTGCTGGAGTCTTGTGGTACCAGGGCGAGTCTAATGCTGAGTCTCTTGGCCGCGTAAAACAGTACGATCAAGTTTTTCCAATTCTAGTCGAGTCCTGGCGGAAAGGTTTTCAAAGTTCGGAGTTGCCGTTTGCATTCGTGCAGTTACCGGCGCTGAACCGTCCGTTTTGGCCCGAGTTTCGCGAGCATCAGCGGCGAAGTCTCAGTCGCCTATCGAACGTTGGTATGGCGATCACGATGGACGTTGGAAATCGATCCAATGTTCATCCAACGAGTAAGCAACCGGTTGGAAAGCGATTGGCAGCTTGGGCGATGAGTCATGTTTACTCAAGGGGTGGGGTTAAATCTGGGCCGTTGTTCAAGTCTTGTACTCCGGTAGGTGATTCGCTTGAAATCGCATTTTCATCCGTCGGGCAAGGCCTCAAAAGTGCTAATGGAAAACGAGTCGTTCACTTCGAGATCGCGGGTAAAGATGGTGTGTTTTACCCCGCTGATGCAGAGGTGGAACATGACCTCGTTCGGTTATCTCATGAGAAAGTTGCCCAGCCGATTGACGCAAGATATGCTTGGCACCCATTTCCAGAACCACCCGTGAATTTGGTGAATTCAGCCGGATATCCAGCCAGTCCGTTTACTACCCAAAGCAAATTTTAGCCTGATCAAACCTCGGAATATTGCAATTCAACGATGCATGGATTCAATTAGTGAACTAGTTGCGTCGTTGGTGGTCTTACTCACCAAAACGTTTAGTAAAACTCAACTTCATGTAATGTCTTCACTCAGTGTTCGACGTTGCGTGGTTTAAGACGATCAGACCAATTTTTAGTTAGGCGGTAGCGAAGAATGCTTCATGAAAAAAGTGTTTCAGAGATGAAGGGCGTTATGTCAGCGATCTTCACCCCATTTGATTCCTCGAATGAAATCAATTTTGATGCATTGTCCTCCATCGCCGAGTATCAGTTGAGTCATGGACTTAAAGGGTTTTATGCTACCGGAACCACGGGCGAAGGATTGCTTTTGTCGTCAGAAGAGCGAACGTCGGTCGTGCGGCATTTGGTAGAAAATTTTGGAAATCGAGCGACAGTGGTGGCGCACGTCGGGCATCCTAGCACTGACGTTTCTGTCGGTCTTGCGAAAGCTGCCGCAGAAGTTGGTGCCGACTGGATCTCTTCTGTTGCTCCAATTTACTACGGAACGACCTACGAAGGGTTAGTGCGTCATTACTCGGCAATTTCAAATGCGACTGATCTTCCCTTCATGGCGTACTCTCTGGGGGGCGTGATTGATCCTTTGCGGGACGCTGAATTATTTGAGATGAAAAATGTTTGTGGTTTGAAATATACAGGTGCGAATTTCTTTTCTGTTCAGCAGTTGAGACTTCGAATCGGGCGACCGGTGGCGATAATGAGTGGATTTGATGAACAGTTTGTGGCTGGGCAATCGTTCGGTTTTGATGGAGGAATCGGATCGACCTATAATTTTGGGCCTCAGTTTTATTCGGGCATCTACAAGAATTATCACGCGGGGGAAATTGCCGAAGCAGCTCACCTGCAGTCGCAAATCAACTTGGTAACCGACCTGATGGTTCAGTACGAAAACCGTTCTTATTGGAAATCAATTATGCGCTACATCGGTTTTGACTGTGGAGGTTTTCGATTGCCCTACGGTCCAATTAACGAGTCCGAGTATCAGGCATTCGCAGATAAATTGGATGCGTTAGGAGTCTTGGAGCGCAACGATGCGAAGTAGTTTCAGAAGTTCATGCGGGGCACCGATGCGATGCATCGGGTTTGCCGTTTTGTGTTTGGTGGTCCAATTGTCCAGTTTGGCTGCTGAAGATGGAACTAAACGCCAACGTTTAAAGTTTAATCCGCTACCGGAGTTTCCTGATGCGATAGGTGTTGCCGGACCGGTTGTCGGTATTGATCAGGATCGGCTAGTCGTGGCGGGAGGTGCAAATTTTGCGACCCCCGAAAATCCCAAATTGTGGGAGCTACCTAAAATTTACCACGATCGTGTTTGGGTAATGGAAGCGGATCGCGATTTGGCTTCACCGACTTACACGTGGATGCCTGCCGACAAGGCCTTGCGATTGAGCGAAGAAATTGGTTATGCATCGGTTGTGAGTACCAAACGAGGGATTTTGGTGTTGGGGGGAGAAAATGCCAACGGCCTGACGGCAAGAGCTTATTTGCTAAAGGTTCGGAAAAAACAATCCGGAATTGGTTTAAGGGTCATCGAATTCGATCAGCAAATTCCTGATTTGCCGGCGGCATGCAAAGGTGGTGGGGCTGCCGTCATTGGTGATTATGTCTATTTGGTTGCGGGAGAAATGTTGGATGCAAACGGTGTGGCCAACGGCAGTCGCGCAATTTGGAGGCTGAATTTAAAGAAAGTTTCTCTCGATCCTGAGTCGAACGTAAACCAACAAAGTGAGCTTTGGGAACCCTTGCCCGGCTGGCCAGTCGAAGGACCACCGCGAATGTTTCCACTGGTGGCATCGCAGCACGATGGGTTTAAGGAGCGATTGTTGGTTTTCAGCGGGCGGTATTTCCCTCCAGGTAAAGATCATGCCGATGCCAACAATTTAGAATTTTTAACGGATGCGTGGTCGTTTGATCCTGCTGGATTCTCGGGAGAAAGTGACACTGGCTTATGGGAGAAAATCGCTGATTGCCCAGTGCCAATGACGGCTGGAACTGCAGTGTCGTACGGTCCGGCGCATGTCGTTGTGCCGAGCTATGCAACAGGTGAAATCTTAAAAGCTCAGTTAAAATCGGGGACTCCGATGAAAGATTTCGATCATCCCGGCTTTCCTAAACTTGCGTACGCCTATCACACAATTACAGATAGCTGGACGGAGTTTGGAGCAATACCTGCTAATCAGGTCACGACGCCTGCGGTTCGCTGGGGGAAGGATTTGTTTTTAGTCAGTGGCGAAGTTCGTCCACGAGTGAGGACGCGCAAGGCATGGCGAATTGAGGTGCTGGAAAGCAAGCAGTCATTCGGTTGGCTTAACATGACAGTGGTTGTGCTCTATCTGTTTGCGATGGTCGGGGTGGGGGTTTATTTTTCTTTTCGAAATCGTTCTACGGATGATTATTTTCGAGGTGGAAAATCGATCCCCTGGTGGGCGGCTGGTTGCAGTATTTTCGCGACGATGCTTAGCTCGATTACCTACATGGCCGTGCCGGCGAAGGCATTTGCGCAGGATTGGGTTTATGCGTTGGGCAGTTCTCTAATTTTATGTGTTGTTCCCATCGCTGTTTATGTTGCACTGCCCTTTTTCCGAAGAATCGACGCGACCAGTGCCTATGAGTATCTCGAGTTGAGGTTCAATCGGGCCGCGCGTTTGGTTGGCTCGGGTAGCTTCAGCTTGTTCCATATATTTCGAATGGGAGTGGTTCTCGCATTAGCAGCACTCGCGTTGGCGAGTGTGACACCTCTCAACCCTACGCAATGTGTCTTGGTGATGGGTGTGTTGTCAATTATTTACTGCACGCTGGGCGGCATAGAGGCTGTCATTTGGACCGATACGATTCAGACGTTTGTGTTAATCGGTGGTGCGATTGCCTGTATCTTTTTCGCATTGAATGGAGCTGATTCTGGCAGTTTTGCCGAGGCGACGGAGGCAGGTAAATTTCATTTGGTAAATTTCGAGTTCGGTACGGATTCGTTTGCGATGATGGCGGTTTGGGTGGTCATCCTCGGTGGATTTGGCCAGAATCTTGCGAGCTACACGGCTGATCAGGCAGTTGTTCAGCGTTATATGACGACGCCCGATCAAAAGTTGGCGGCGCGTTCCATTTGGCTTAATGGGTTAATGGCAATTCCCGCAGCGGCTATCTTCTTTGGAATGGGTACCGCATTTTGGATGTTCTACCGATCTCACCCTGAAAACTTAGATCCTACTATCGCCGCAGATCGAATCATGCCCCATTTTATCAGCCAGGAGCTACCCATTGGTATTGCGGGGTTAGTGGTGGCCGGGATTTTTGCAGCCGCGCAGTCAACGGTTTCTACGAGTATGAATTCCGGTGCAACGACCATCGTGACGGATTTTATTAAACCTGCATTCCGATTTTCAAGTGAGGGTCAAGCTTTATGGCTCGCTCGGGTAATTACGTTAGCCATGGGGGTGTTAGGAACGGCCGCGGGATTAATTTTTATCAATCCCGAAATTAAGAGTTTGTTTGACGAGTTTATTGGAATACTCGGTATGTTTCTTGGAGTGCTGGCTGGATTGTTCGCGTTGGGGGCAACGACTCGCCGCGCCAACGGAGTTGGCAGTTTGATTGGAGCACTGACGGCAATTCTATTTATGATGGCGTTGTTCTTTGCTTCGAAAGATAACTCCCTGGGAGTCTACTGCCGCAGTTGGTTTGATTTCTTTGGTTGGGAGATTTACCGAGTCAACGGTTATCTTTACGCGTTCATTGGAATTGCCGTTTGTTATTTGGTCGGATACACCACAAGTCTGTTTCTGGGGAAACAGACCAGAGATATTTCTGGTCTGACTCTGTGGGAGTAGCTAAGCAGTTGTGTGCGTTTGAACCTTTGTCGCCCGCCGGAATACGTGTCTATTTTTCGGGTTTCGTCTTCTTATCCAAAGTACTCAGGAGTAATCGCAGGCCGAAGGAAAAGGGAATGACCGAAGTGACAACGACCAGCACGATCGTAATCAGCCAATTTTGGTCAGTGGTGTCTCGGTTCGAGTAGGCGAGCACATTCAGCCAGAAATTGAAAACACTCCACATCAAAATACTGCAGCAAACAAGCACAGTCGCTAAATGTGCGATTACTGCTTGTAGGGTTTTGGCTGTCATCGGTTTGGATTTGAGTTCTGGTGTATTCATGGTGTCTAGGTTTTGATTTAAACGAGGAAGCAACCGCCCGATGGATCGAATAGCTGGGCAAATGGACGATTAGTCGTCCGCTGGTTCAAGGGACACTCGGCCACAGTGCCAGCCGCAGGTCGCGGCAAAAAGTATCGTGATTAGCCCTTGTGCGAATACGCCTGGAACGGTGAGGGCAAGATTTAAAAATTGGGGCATGAATGCAAAACCTCGTATAAACAAAAGCAGTCCGCTAAATAATGCTGCCATCACAAGAATGGCGATGAACTGGTAGAACGATTTCCACATTTGAATGGTTTTGCCGTCTGTTTGAAACGCATCGATGTTAACGACATTGAATGGGCTGCGGCTGTACCAAACGCTCGTCAAGAACAACGGTGCTACTAGCAATTGCATGGGCAGCTTGAGGATAGGGAAGAAGAGCATGATAATCCCAGCCGCCACGAAACTAAATCCAAAAACGAGGATGGTCGAGGTGAGTTCGTTGAACCCTTTGTTCTTCCACGAATTGACGGTTCTGTATCCCAACGCAGCATCTCGAAAAATGTAAGCCGATGTATAGAGCAACATTAACCATCCAATCAGGCACGGCGCCGCTCCTAACAGGAGCCAAGTTACAAAGTTAAAAATTTGTTCTGTGGTTGTTGGACTTGGATCTGTGTCGGGGGAGACGTATGAAGGGGAAATAGACTCCATGACGACTGCGCCAGTGCACATGAGCAACATCGCAATTGCAAATCGCCAGATCGTATTTTTCGCTGTTAGCATAGAGATTGCGGATTTGAACTGAGGTCCCAAATCAGTGGATGGGAAGTCTCGGGAATCCATACCGGCGGAATTTTCGCGATGACTAAAGACGGTGCCCTGCTCTGCCGACCGTTGTTTTTGCTGCGCCTTTTCAAGTCGTTCACGGCGAGATTGTGGAGACAACTCTCGTCCTGTCTTAATTGGGGGAAGTTCAGACTTATTTTGTTGTTCCGCGTTTGGTTTTGGCGGCGTCACCGCTGGTTTTTTTGGCGCGGCGATGGGAGTTGTCGGTTGGTCGGTTTCAGATTCTGGTTCGAGGGATAAATCACCGCTGGTCGATTCAGGCAATGCAGGTTTCTTCGGTGCCAATAAGTCCTCAGACGGGCCATCGAGTCCGTAACTGGGATCGATGTCTATTTTTGGTTTTTCAATTGGGTCACTAAGCCTCAATTCGTCATCATCGGTAGGTTCGACGACGGTGTTGTTGGCTTGAGGAGTTGTGGGTTGTTGCCAAATGGGTTTCTGTGTTTTTCGCTTAGCGGGTGGATCGATAGGGATCTTCGTGAAGCACTCAGGGCATTCGATTGTGGTGCCAATTTTGTCGGATTCGATGTGGATCAGTGAGTCACAAATTCGGCAAGTGATACTGTGCGCCGAATCCCCTCCGTAAAGTCCATCAAGGCCATCGATCTTAAGCGGTGCATTTGGATCGGGTTGCTCTGCGGTCGGTAGTTTCACCAACGACTCGTCATCTGCAGGTTGGAGACCCTCTAGTGAAAGTGCTTCATCATCGAGTTCCAGTCCGTTACTGTCTCCGGAAATCGGTGTCGGCGAGCTAATGTCGAGATCAGGCTGGGATGCCGCGGTTGAATCGACGGGATCTTCGGAATCGATCGGGCTTAGTTTTAATTCCGACGTTTCTTCATCGAAGATGTCTTCAAAGAGGTTGGTGGGAACCGAGGCGTCAGGGACGACCACAGTTCGAACGCATTCTGGGCAGATTACTCGCTGACCGGATTTTTTCGAGTCGACCGATATCTCAGCGTTGCACTCTTGGCATTTAAATTCGATATTATCTGCTTCAGCCAATTTTTAACCTCGAATAGTTCAGCTACTGAGACAAGTTTCGCCGCATTGTGAAGCATATTGTACGTTCACTCAATGCGATAATGATATTTTCGATCATGTCCGTTTGATTTTATCATGAATTCACGGCTCATTCTTACGGTTCTCAAAATAACGGAACCTTGGTTTTTTGCTGTCGGTTGCTTCTGATTAGGATCGGAAAACACACTTTACCGGTGTTTGATTTCGAGCGAGAGCTTGAATTCGGCAGTCTGATTGTGTTAGCCGTGCGAATGTTGGATTTGGTCGTTTCACAAAAGCTCGGTTAAGCGACCAAGATAGGCAAGGAGCAATTGCCAGTTCACGGTTTATCGACGAAAATGGAGGTAGGTCTGGTAGATGTGCGATCCGTTGGCCTACCCCCAACCGCTTTTTTGAAATCCTTCGGAGTCTGCTCAAGAATGAGATTGTTAAAAATTGCTGCCGGTGTTTTGAATCAAACACCACTCGATTGGTTAGGGAATCGAGAGAATATACTCGCCGCAATTGCCTCGGCGAAGTCTGAACAAGTAGGTGTGCTTTGCCTGCCAGAATTATGTGTCACCGGTTACGGATGCGAAGACGCATTTCACTCATCGGGCGTTCACGCAACTGCACTTGAGATGTTGAGCTCGATCGTCCCAGAGACGAAGGGAATTGCTGTTTCGGTGGGACTCCCGGTAACCTATGCCGGTGGCGTTTTTAATGTTGCTGCGTTGTTAGTCGACGGTAGGATTGCCGGATTCGTAGGGAAGCAACACTTAGCGGGTGACGGCATTCATTACGAACCCCGTTGGTTTAAGCCATGGCCAGCGGGGGTTCAGGGGGAAATTGAAATCGATGGATTCCAATATCCGATTGGTGACTTGCTGTTCGAAGTCGGCGGCATCCGTATTGGTTTCGAAATTTGTGAAGACGCCTGGGTTGGGAATCGGCCCGGTGGCAATCTTGCCAGTAAAGGTACGGATGTAATTTTAAATCCGAGTGCCAGCCATTTTGCATTTGGGAAACACGCTGTTCGACAACGTTTTGTATTAGAAGGTAGTCGTGCTTTCAATGTTACTTATGTTTACGCCAACCTCGTCGGTAATGAATCGGGCAGGGCGATCTTTGATGGTGATGCGATGATTGCGTCTGGCGGACAGATGCAGGCGGTGGGAAAGCGATTCTCGTATCGCCCGATGGTGCTGACGACGGCTGTTGTGAATATTGATGTGACCAGGATGGCGCGGGCGAGGAGCGGTTCTTTTGAGCCTGAAATTGATGGTGACGAATCGGATGTAATTCGCATGCCGCTCGATATTCCTGCGATTGGTCCAGTGGTGGAAAAGCCCGAAGTAGAACCGTGGATGGCTGGAGAGACGGTAAAAGAAGAGGAGTTCACGCGAGCGGTGAGTCTTGGGTTATTCGATTACATGCGGAAAAGTCATTCGCGTGGATTCGTCGTATCGCTGAGCGGCGGTTGCGACTCGGCCAGCGTTGTGGCTTTGGTTGCCACCATGTTTAAGTTGGCCAAGGCCGAGTTAGGGTTCGACGAATTATTGGCCCGCATTGGCTTGTTTCACAATGATGTGAACAAGCCTTCCGAGGTTAGTGATTTGGTGCATCGTTTACTGACGACCGTTTACCAATCGACCAAGAACAGTGGTTCGGTTACCCGTGCTGCCGCCATAGAAGTAGCCACAGCTGTCAACGCGACTCACTACGAGTTTGATGTTGATGGTATTGTCGATGCTTATCGGGGAATTGTCAGCTCGGCGATTGGTGAGCCTTTAACCTGGGACAAACATGATATCGCCTTACAGAACATTCAGGCGAGGGTTCGGTCTCCCGGGGTATGGATGCTGGCTAACTTAAACAACGCGTTATTAATATCGACAAGCAATCGAAGCGAAGCGGCAGTGGGGTATGCGACGATGGACGGAGATACGTCGGGTGGCTTGAGTCCTATTGCCGGAATTGATAAGGCTTTTCTTCGGAACTGGCTAATTTGGATGGAGCTGGAAGGTCCCGCTGATATCGGAGCCATTCCTGCGTTAAATTCCGTGAACCAACAGCAGCCGACTGCCGAACTTCGCCCGCTTGAAGATAATCAAACCGACGAAGATGATTTAATGCCGTACGATGTTCTGGACCTAATCGAGAGATTGGCCATTCGTGACAAAATGATGCCGATCGAAGTTTTCGATCAGATTGTCACAGAGTTTTCAAACTACGAGAGGAGCCAGTTGGGAAATTGGGTGATCCGCTTTTTCCGTCTCTGGTGTCGCAACCAGTGGAAGCGTGAGCGATATGCTCCGTCGTTTCATCTCGATGATGAGAATCTTGATCCTAAAACCTGGTGTCGTTTTCCAATTTTGTCCGGAGGTTATGATTTTGAAATCGAACAACTCAAAACCCACCTTCAAGACAGTTGATGCGAACGCGGCTTGAACTGATTCTGCATGAGTAGCCAGTTCGTCTTAATTTCGGACATGATATTATTGGTGAGAGAATAACGAAGAAAGAAGAGTTTCATGTCTAGTGTGATTGAAGAACTTCGCAGTCGGGCAGCTGGACGACCGCGTCGCATCTTGTTACCGGAAACTCAGGATCCTCGAATCCTCGAGGCGGCGAGTCTGCTTGATCAACAGAATCTTGCAATTCCGGTGGTTTTAGCTCATCGAGACTGTCCGAACCGAGACGCTTTAGGTGGTCTGGAAGTCATCGAATGTGATGATGCACGATTAGTGGATGCTTGTGCCCAACAGTTGTTTGAGAATCGCCATCACAAAGGACTGTCTCTCGAGGCGGCAACCGAGGCAGTGCGTGATCCGTTATTGTATGCTGCCTTGCTGGTCAAAATTGGTGCCGTAGATGGGGCGGTTGCTGGAAGTGTTGCAAGCACTTCGAGCGTGATACGGGCTGCGCTTCATGGCGTCGGAATGACTGAGGGTTGTAAAACGGTTTCCAGTTTCTTTTTGATGCAGTTTCCTGATCGAGCTGTAACTTTTTCAGATTGTGGTGTTGTCCCTAGCCCCGATGCCCGGCAGTTAGCGGAGATTGCAATCTCTGCAGCCGAAAGTCACCGCATTTTGACGGGGCAAATACCAAGAGTTGCGATGTTGTCTTTTTCCACTTTAGGAAGTGCTGAGCACGACGAGGTCGATAAAGTTCGGCAGGCTCTCGATTTAGTAAAACAATGGCAACCAGAATTGATGATTGACGGAGAGTTGCAGTTTGATTCTGCGTGGGTTCCCGAAGTCGCCGCACGAAAGGCTCAAGGTTCGCCGGTAGCTGGTCAAGCCAATGTCTTTATATTCCCAGATTTGAATTCGGGTAATATTGCTTACAAGATTACTGAACGTCTTGGGGGGGCACAGGCTCTTGGCCCGTTGATCCAAGGATTGCAGCGGCCAGTCATGGATTTATCCCGGGGGTGCCAAGTGCAGGATATTGTTGACGTCGCTGTGATTGCTTCGAACCTAGCTGTATGACTCTCACAGCTTTCTAAGTTGTTGCGTGAACTCATCGCTTGCTAACGAAGCTACTGATACTGTTCACACAGCCAATTTTTTAAACTCTCTTACTGCCACATTTCCACTGTGGTAACTTGCCGGCCCTAATTTCATAGGGCTTGGTAAGGTTCAAAAGCGGCATTGGTTTGGCGTAAATTCTGTGAAGAACATCAAACCTGTAAAACACCTGTGCGGAACGGTTCATCGTCGGCGTGTCGCGTTACGGTTTCCAGCGATCGAATTAAAGTATCACGAGTTTCAGATGGGTTGATTATTCCGTCGACCCAAAGTCTGCCGGCGGCATAACGAATATCAGTCGACGTGTCGTAGGCCGACTGGACTTTATCTCTTAAAGCTTCCATTTCTTCTACATCAGGTTCTTGTCCAGCACGTTTAAGTGCGGCGATGTTAATGTCGAGGATGACTTTAGCTGCCTGCTTCCCTCCCATGACGGCATATCGGGCGTTGGGCCAAGCGTAGATAAAGCGTGGATCAAAAGCCTTGCCGCACATTGCATAATTTCCCGCGCCATAACTACCACCAGTAATGATCGTGATTTTAGGAACACGACTGTTGGAGATAACGTTGACGACTTTCGCACCTGCACGAATGATACCTGCCTGCTCACTATCCCTTCCAACCATAAACCCCATCACGTCTTGGAGAAAGATGATGGGAGTCCAGGTTTGATTGCAGTCCATGATGAATCTTGCTTCTTTGTCGGCGCTATCGTGATAGATGACGCCACCGTACTGCATGCCGTCCTTTTCAGATTTGACGACAGTTCGCTGATTGGCCACGATTCCTACGTGGTGTCCTCCAATTTTTGCGTAGCCGCAAACAATTGTTTGTCCATATTCGGCTTTATATTCTTGAAAGGTACTGCCATCTACCAGAAATTGAATTAGGTCTCGCACGTCATAGCGAGATTGCGGATCCATAGGTATTTTGTCGTAGATGTTTTCAGAATCTTCGACAGGCTCAACGGGTGTGTCACAGCGGAACTCCTGAGCGGAAGGATTCTCTGGCAGCATCTCAATAAGGGAACGTAGTCGGCCAATCGCGGCGTCATCATCCGGTTCTTTGAAGTCGATGGTTCCACTAATCGCTGCGTGCATCGAAGCGCCGCCAAGTTCCTCAGAAGAAACTTCCTGTCCAATGGCCGATTTGACGAGAGCTGGTCCAGCGAGGTAGAGGCCACTGCCTTCTGTCATCACAAGTTTGTCGCAGAGGACAGGTAGATACCCTCCGCCGGCAACGCAATTTCCCATGATGGCTGCGAGTTGCGGAATTCCCATCGCCGAAATGACGGCGTTGTTTCGAAAGATCCGACCAAAATCATCTTCATCGGGGAAAATTTCATCTTGGAGTGGTAAGAAAACACCAGCAGAATCGACCAGGTAGACCAAAGGAACCCGGCACTTCATCGCAATACGTTGTGCTCTGAGTACTTTTTTGCAGGTCATTGGAAAGAACGCGCCAGCCTTAATGGTGGCGTCGTTGGCGATAATCATTACTGTTCGTCCGGAGGCCGTACCGAGACCACAAATTACGCCGGCAGATTTCGCGCCGCCCCATTCCGAATACATTTCCCAACCAGCCCAAAGGCCAATTTCTTGCCAACTGGTTGGGTCGTCTAAAAGTTTGGTTATCCGTTCTCTGGCCGTGAGTCGTTCTTTTTTATGTTGACGCTCAATCGCCCGCAGGCCACCGCCTAATTCAATATCCGCTTGTTCGGTATCGAAGCCATCAATTAATTCTTGCCAGTTCATTGCGTTATCGGGATTTCAGAGGAAGTGTTGCTGTGATTTGTAAATGCAATTTTGGGAGCAGGTCGTTTATTGCTCCATGGAATCATCTTGAGGTTTTAGCACCCAGTTTGAATCGAAGTCCTTTTTGAGCCATTCCTGAGCGACCTGAGTTTTCCCCTCATCCGCATTCAGTTTTAATTCCTGAAGTCGCTGTTCGTTACGCTGGTGTGCGAGCGAAAGATAGAGCCGACCCGTATTGAATTCGCTTGTCTGTTCGGTTTCGGGAATGGTGCCGTTGACTAAAATTGCAGTCAGTCGAGAGTACACACAACTTGCCATGAACAGTTCTGTGGCAATATCTGCCAGTCTGGCCTGTATGTACTGCTGGTTGAGAATTCCTTCCTGATGTTTTGCTAACACAAGCTTCATTTGCCTGCCGAACTGAGCAATCTGTTTGCTTAATTTGCGGCTGTAATATCTGAGGTGTTCGTGTTTCACGGGAACCTTTGGATTGACCAATGACTCCCCCATGACGGAAGCTCGATTGAACCAGACGCTCATCAATTGATTGGCGTTTCCTTTTGTTTCCTTCTCAGCTTTGATGCGATCTCCTTTGAGTTCGGTACCGACGTGTCGAAATCCTACATTGGCGATAAAGCATCTCAGCACATCGTTTGCTCCTTCACCGATCAAGTTTAATCTTGCATCTCGCATCATTCTTTCAAATGGCTGGTCAGTAAAGAATCCTTTGCCTCCCCAGATTTGCATGCAATCGTTCGTGATCCTCCAAAGCTGATCACTGGCAAAAACTTTGATCATTGCAGTTTCGACCATGTAATCATCCGCGCCGCTATCGATCAGTGCGGCGGTATAATAGGTTGCGCTTTCCATGGCATACATATCTGCGGCTGCTTCGGCAATTTTACCTTGAACTAGTTCAAATTCTCCGAGCGTCTGACCAAATTGTTGGCGTGAATTAGCGCGAGCGACCATGCGTTCAATGCAGAATTTTGCAGCGCCCGTGCAGCAAGCGCCGAAAGTAGTTCTGCCAAAATCGAGGACTGTGAGCGCTAGTTTGAGTCCGCGTCCAATTTCGCCGAGGATGTTTTCTTTGGGAACCACCATCTCATTGAAGCGAATGCGGCCGGTTGCGGTTCCGCGGATACCGACCTTTTCCATGCGGTCTTCGAGGACTTCAAATCCGGGCATATCGGGAGTCACCAAAAATGCTGTGATTTTCCCTTCGGGGACAGCGGGGTCAGAGGTTCTAGCCATGACGGTTAAGACATCAGCAATGCCTCCGTTAGTAATCCAGCGTTTTTCTCCATTGAGTACATAGCCAGTGCCGTCTGCGGTAGGTTCGGCGGTTGTTCGCACGTTGGCTGCATCGGAACCTGCCAATGGTTCGGTGAGTGCAAAGGCAGCCAGTTTATCGCCAGCGGCCAGCGGCGGCATCCATTTTGATTTTTGATCATCAGTGCCGAACAGTTCCAATGCTCTCAAGCCGATCGAATGATGAGCGTTAACGAACACCGCAGTCGAACCACAGTGACCGCCGATGATTTCCATGACGCGGCAATAATTAAAATGCGACATTCCCGCGCCGCCGTAATTTTTGTCGATCGTCATACCAAGTACGCCGATGTTCCCAAGTCCTTTGATGACGCCGTCTCGAATTTGTGCTTCCCGATCAATTTGTGCGGGGTCGATGTACTGCTCGCAGAAACTTTTTGTTTTCGCAACCATGGAATCACCAGCGGCTTGTGCGTTGGCTGGGAGTTCCGGGTAGGGCATCATGGATTCTGTGCGAAAGCGGCCGAAGTATAAATCTTTTACGAAGCCTTCTTTTTCAGGGCCTTCAAAAAAAAGCGAGTTGGCCTGATCAATTTGTTTCTTTTGTATATCTGACAGAGACATAAATATGACTTTCATCCAAGGAAAACTGAGCCGACAAGTCTGAGTAAGACGGGCTCGAAGAGAGTCTTCGATTATCGGGATTAAAGCCCGAAAAGCAACGTGTTCGCTTGCGATTCTAATCGCGTCCTGCGTGGCGATTGTTAATTTTTACTGGTTAACCCCGCCACTCGGCAGCCAATTTGCGACATATGGTTCGTTTTAAATCGAGACGTTCAAGAGGACTTAATTTGAATTTAGCGTTTGTGGTTTTGAGATTTGTCCCATTTGGCGTTGTCGAGTTGATTGAAAATCCACGTTCTGGACAGCTTGGATTGAAGTCGGGCATCGGCTAACCGAACACTGGCATTTGAGATAGCAACGTTCTGCCGGAAATTAAACCGATTAGCGCAATTCGCCCCTTGCTGCTGGTTGAATCGGCAAGCCATTGTGAGAAAGAATTTGCTTGGGCAATTGGTATAAACGTTGATTTTCCTTAACATGGTCGGCGTTGCTCGTTTCTTCAAGGAAAAATATCTATGTCTGACGCTTACCTCATTTCTGGAGTTCGCACTCCAATCGGTTCCTTTCTTGGTGGATTTGCAAGCCTCACTGCGACTGATCTTGGTGGTGTTGCGATTGAAAATGCGATTGCACAGTCTGGGCTGGCGAATGATCAAATCGACGAAGTGATTATGGGAAATGTGATCGGTGCGGGCGTGGGACAGGCACCGGCTCGCCAGGCTGCGCTCAAAGCAGGGCTCCCACCGACAATTGCTGCAGTCACGATTAATAAAGTTTGCGGCTCGGGTCTCAAGTCAGTGATGATTGCCAGTCAAGCGATTCGCTGTGGAGATGCCTCGGCAATTGTTGCTGGTGGAATGGAGAACATGTCAGCGGCACCGCACTTGGCTAAGGGGTTAAGAGGTGGTGTGAAACTTGGAGACACGACCTTGGTGGATGCGATGGTGTCGGATGGTTTAACCTGCTCTTTTGAATCATGCCACATGGGAATGCATGCCGAACATATTGCGGAAAAATTTGGAGCGAGCCGTTCAGACCAGGACCAATTTGCTTTGCTCAGTCAACAGCGTGCTGGTCGCGCGATGGAAGAAGGAGTGTTTCAAGATGAGATTGTTCCGGTGACAGTCAAGAACCGGAGAGGAGATGTCACGGTAGACGTAGATGAAGGGCCTCGACCGGATACAACTTTGGAAAAATTGTCGAACCTGAGAACAGTTTTTGATCGAGAAGGAACCGTCACTGCTGGCAATGCATCAACCCTTTCTGATGGTGCCGCTGCCGTTGTGGTTGTGGATGAAGCGACCGCGGAAACAGCGGAATGGAAATTTAAAATTCTCGGTAGTTTTACATCGGGAACCGAGCCCAAAGATCTGTTCATTGCTCCTGTCGAGGCGATCAGAGGGGCATTAGCTAAAGCGAATTTGACGTTGGAGGAAGTTGATTTATTTGAGATCAACGAAGCGTTTGCAAGTCAGATGGTTGCCTGCCTGAAAGAACTTGGGCTTGATAATGAGCGAGTCAATATTTATGGCGGTGGGATTTCACTGGGTCACCCAATTGGCGCCAGTGGAACGCGTGTGCTGGTGACTTTAATGCACGCACTTAAGAGGACTGGCAAGAAACGAGGTGTTGCCAGTCTCTGTTTGGGGGGTGGAAACGCCGTAGCGATGGTGATTGAAGCCTGTTAATTGGATGGAGTCTGTTGCCCAATAAACTACGGTGTGCTTGTTTGACCGTCGTTTGCTATCGATTATTTTTGTTTATGAAAGACGACTATGGATTCGCTGTTTACCGAGATTGCCAGTTATGTTCACGAAGGCGAAATCGCAAGTGAGCTTGCTTACGAGACAGCTCGATTTTGCCTGATGGACAGCCTCGGTTGTGGCTTCCTGGCGCTGGCTTATCCAGAGTGCAGAAAGATGCTTGGCCCGGTCGTGCCAGGGGCGAGTATGCCTGGCGGTTGTCGGGTTCCCGGGACTCCGCTCGAGCTGGATCCAGTCAAAGCGGCCTTTGATATTGGAACCATCGTTCGTTGGTTGGACTTTAATGATACGTGGCTGGCAGCCGAGTGGGGGCATCCCTCCGATAACCTGGGTGCAATCCTTGCTGTCGCTGATTACCAAAGTCGAGTTAAGGGTGAGTCGCTGTCTGTAAAGGATGTGTTGACCGCGATGATTAAGGCACATGAGATTCAGGGGATTTTAGCACTTGATAATTCCTTTAATCGAGTAGGTCTTGACCATGTACTTTTAGTGCGTGTCGCAAGTACCGCAGTGGCCAGTAAAATGTTGGGTGCGGATTACGATCAGACAGTGAATGCTATTTCGCACGCTTGGATTGACGGTGGTGCGTTGCGAACCTATCGCCATGCACCCAATACGGGTTCGCGGAAAAGCTGGGCGGCTGGAGATGCGACGAGTCGAGCGGTCAGGCTAGGCCTGATTTCGCTGTCAGGCGAAATGGGATATGCCACTGCGCTTTCGGCTCCGAAATGGGGCTTTCAAGACGTTTTGTTCGGTGGGCAGCCGATTACGTTGGCGAAGCCGCTGGAATCTTATGTGATGGATAACATCCTATTTAAGATTTCCTTCCCCGCGGAATTCCACGCTCAAACTGCCGTAGAGTGTGCCATCACGTTGCATCCTGAAGTGAGTGGGCGGCTCGGAGATATCGATCGTGTTGAGATGGAGACCCAAGAGCCGGGCGTGCGAATCATTGATAAAACAGGTCCCCTGAATAATTTTGCGGATCGGGACCATTGCTTGCAGTATATGGCGGCGATTGGTTTGATTTTTGGTGAACTGGATGCCAACCATTACTCAGATGAAGTTTCCAGCGACCCGCGGATTGATGCACTGCGAGATAAGATGGTGGTTCGGGAAAATGAGTCTTTTACAAAAGACTATTACGATTTGGATAAGCGAGCGATTGGCAACAGCATTCAAGTCTTTTTCAACGACGGAACATCGACTGAACGAATTGAAGTTCAATATCCGATTGGGCATCGCAATCGACGTGCGGAGGGGATACCGGTTCTGCAAACGAAATTTGCAAACAGTTTGAAAGGTGTCTTTGGAGAGGAGCAGCAAGCAGCAATCCTTGGGAGTTTCCAAAACTCTGATGCGTTAGAGTCGATTGAAGTCAAGGATTTTTTGAATCTGTTCGTGAAGAACACGGATGGGCTTGAGACTGCCCTAGCATAAAGTTGTTGTGGGTTTCTAAGCCGTCGAGAGGTCTTGGATCGGACGGGCACGGCTAATGACAGTTGCGGATTTTTTGCCTATAATTTCGGTTCTAAGTAGCCAATTAATATGCGATGAATTCATGAATCAACCTACGAAGTTTTCAACAACGCGTTCTGATATTTCCGGCCATGCTGTGACGCAGTTGGCCGAACAATTTGGGACACCTAGCTATTTTTACGATGCTCAAACGATTCGCGATCGGATTGAGCAACTACGCCAATTCGACGTTATCCGCTTTGCTCAAAAGGCGAATTCGAATTTGGCTGTTTTGGATCTAGTCCGAAGAAATGGCGTTGTTGTGGATGCCGTCAGTTCCGGTGAGGTATTCCGCGCCAAAAAAGCTGGGTTTGACTTCACGGGAACACCCAGTCCAATCGTTTACACCGCTGATATTTTTGACCGAGAAGCACTCGACTTAGTTGTCGAAAACAAACTCCACGTGAATGTTGGCTCGCCCGACATGATTCAGCAATTCGGTGAGCGGGTTCCTGGTGGGGAGATTACCCTGCGCATCAACCCAGGATTCGGGCATGGGCATAGCGCAAAGACAAATACGGGGGGGGATTCGTCGAAGCATGGTATCTGGCATGAGGAGCTAGATGAATGCTTGCGGTTGGCTGCAAAACATCAGGTCAAGGTGACCGGTTTGCACATGCACATTGGCTCGGGAACTGATTTCGAGCATCTTTCGCAGGTTTGCGAGGCGATGAGAACCACTGCGTTGCAGGTTGGATCATCAATCAAGGTGATTAGTGCCGGGGGAGGATTGCCGACGCCCTATCGCGATTCCGATGTCGGACTCGACGTGGATCGTTATTATCAGTTATGGGACAAAACTCGTAAGGACTTGGAAACGGAATTTGGCCACGCGGTTAGTTTGGAAATTGAGCCGGGACGATTTTTAGTTGCTGAAAGTGGTTTTTTGTTAACAGAGATTAGGGCGGTCAAGAAAATGGGGAAGAACTTGTTCTACCTCGTCGACGCTGGATTTAACAATCTTGCGAGGCCAATTCTATATGGCGCCTATCACCCAATGTCGATTGCGTTTGCCGGTGAAAGCAGTGAAGTATCTCAACCGGTAATTGTTGGCGGACCGTTGTGTGAATCGGGTGATATTTTCACGCAAGAAGAGGGCGGCTTTGTTTGCTCACGAGATCTACCAATTGCGTCGGTCGGCGATTATCTGGTCATTGAGTGTGCCGGTGCCTACGGCTACGTGATGAGTTCGAACTACAACAGTAAACCATTTGCGGCGGAGGTACTTTTGGACGGTGATTCCGCTCACCTGGTTCGCCGTCGGCAAACGCCAGAGGACCTTGTGCTGGGCGAGTCAATTCCAGCGAGTTAAACAAGGCAAAACATAATTAGGTCGGGCAATTAAATTGAGTCGGACAGAGTGGATCAATCGCGATTTAAACTGTTCGGAGTTTTGCAGGCCTACTCGGTTTCAGTTTTGACCTGTCTGATGGCAGTTAAGAATTTTTTGCAACTGTCCATCCGCTGGTTTACATCCGGTTCAATGCACTTGTGGATGGCCTTGGCCAGTTTCGGATTCAAGTCAGGTCGATGTTCTAGAATGGGTGTGACCTTGGATGTGTCGTGTGCCAAGGCGGCTTGCCCGGTAGTGTCAGTTGAACGCCAAGGGTGTTCAAAGGTCAGAAATCGGTAGACAGTAACTCCGAACGAAAATACGTCAAGTTTTTGGTTGGTTTCTCGTCGGCGAACGATTTCGGGCGCCATGTACTGGGGCGTGCCTGTTCGGTTGCCAGGCATCTTGTAGGGTCGTTCGTTGGGCACGGTGAGTCCAAAGTCGATAAGCTTGAGCCACGTGAAATCTTTGTAGCAAATAAAGTTCCTGGGACAGACGTCGCGGTGGATGAATCCGTGGTCATGAACAGCTTGGATCGATTCAGCCATCTCACGGATTAGTTTCATGCGATCGGGGAAGAGACTGGCGTCTCGTTTTCGGATCGAAATATCAAGTCCCGGGCCATTGATGTACTCCATCAGAATGTACTGCTCACCCTTGGTCGTAGTTCCGTACTCGTACGTTTCAACGATATGAGGATGGTGAATTTGGAGTGCGATTTCACCTTCGTTAGGCTTGTTTAGCCCTTTAAAACGCGAATTGAAGTAGGCGGTTTTTTCATCGTCTAAGAACTTGATGCCAAATAACTTGTTCGTGCCAATCTCTTGGGCAACGTGAAACTTGGACATGGTTCCGGTGAAGGCATGTCGGTCGAGTCGAAATCGGGCAGAAACGTCTAGCCGTTCTTTGTTGGCCTTCCCTTTACCGCCCAGTAGTTTGTCAAAAATACCCATAAGCTGCGGTCAGGAAAGTAATCGGAGGTTGCTGGTGTAAATGCCGGAACACGAAAATGAGAGGATGACTCTATTTTCCACAATAGTCGATTGTCCTGGCGATTTCGGTTTTCAATTTTGCACGGTTCACAATCCGATCTACAAATCCGTGCTCTAAAAGAAATTCACTGGTTTGAAATCCTTCTGGCAACTCAATGCGAATGGTTGCTTTAATTGTTCGCGGTCCGGCAAAACCAATTAAGGCTTTTGGTTCTGCAAAAACAACGTCTCCAAGCGATGCGAACGATGCAGCGACACCCCCCATGGTTGGGTTGGTGAGAACGGAGATAAACAGACCGCCCTGTTGATCGTAGCGAGCCAGCGCTGCAGAGACTTTTGCCATTTGCATCAGTGAGAGGATTCCCTCGTGCATTCTCGCTCCACCGCCAGATCCGCTGATGATGATCAAGGGTAGATTTTGTTCAGTCGCTCGCTCGACAAGTCGAGTTAGACGTTCGCCGACGACAGATCCCATGCTACCCATGATGAACTGTGAGTCGGTAACTCCAATCGCCACACGTCGTGCTCGAATCATCCCGCATCCGGTGATCGCGGCATCGGAGAGTCCAGTTTTCTTTCGCTCCGCCGCGAGGCGATCGGTGTAGGCTCGCGAGTCTTTGAATTCCAAGGGATCGCCGGCAAGTAAATTACCATCCCATTCCTCAAAGGTTCCATCGTCGAGCACTTGAGCAATTCGCTGGTGAGCCGACACATACATGTGGTGGTCACAAGAGGGGCAGACACGCAGTCGTTTCTCTGCCTCTTTGTTAAATACGGGTGCTTTGCATCCGGGGCACTGGATCCAAGTACCTTCGGGAATGTTTCGTTTTTTTCGTCCAGTCACAATGGTCTTCATTTGAGACATCGTCATATCCGTTATTTCAGCGGCCCTTTAATAGGCCGGTGTAAACCTGTTAGTTATCCTATTGTCGCATAAATGCGGGTTTATGTTCAACAGCTTATTTCATGATTCTTTAGGCCTGCTCAGAGGATTCCGTTGATTATTTAGGGAGAATTGCTGGTTTTAGTGCTGAAATCGAATACTGAGGAGCAACTTTTCTCAAATAACGGCGCGGCTTTTCCAAGAATCGAATCCCCTTTAAAACTATGACCATTGAGAATTGGCCCGATTAGGTAAATGTTGCGAACCAACCGACTATGAAATTTCCAGAAGAAGTCTTTTCATCCCAACGCTTTCGAGAGCAAGGCGCCGCCGTTATTGAGCTCATTGCAAACTGCATGGAGGATTCAATATCGGAAAAGCAAAACAAGGTCATCGAGATGACGGATCCTGGGAGCGCGATGCGCGAGGTTCAACAGTGGTTTGATCGATGTACGGTCGATGATTCCAAAGACGTGTCCAAGTTGTTTGCAGATATCTATCAGCGAACAATACGTCTCCATCACCCGGGCTATCTTGGGCACCAAATAAGTCCACCCTTACCCGATGCTGCATTGGCTTCGTTGTTCAGTGATTTCTTAAATAACGGAATGGGCGTTTTTGAAATGGGGATTGCCGGGACGGCGATTGAACGTTTTGTGGTGAAATCACTCGCTAAAAAAATGGGTTTCCCCGAATCAGCGGATGGATTTCTAACATCGGGGGGAACCCTTGGTAATTTGACGGCGTTGCTGGCGGCGCGTCGCGCTAAAGCGGTTGGTGATGTTTGGGAATCCGGGGTTAACCGAAAGACCGCTCTCTTGGTGTCGGCTCAGGCCCATTACTGTGTCGACCGGTCTGCGCGTGTCATGGGATGGGGGTCGGAAGGCGTGGTTAAGGTTCCGGTGAAAGAGGATTTCACAATGGATGTTGAGCAGTTGGAATTAACGCTGCAAACGGCGAGAGCTGAGGGGTTGGAAGTGATTGCGGTGGTTGGCAGTGCGTGTTCGACTGCAACGGGGACCTTTGACGACTTGGAGGGGATTGGAGCATTCTGTCAACAACATGGACTCTGGTTTCACGTTGATGGAGCACACGGTGCGGCGAGTGTGTATTCAAAACAATATGCGGACAGGGTCAAAGGCCTGCATTTGGCGGACAGTGTGGTGATGGATTTCCACAAACTGCTGATGACACCTGCATTAGCGACAGCAGTCGTCTTTAAAGAGGAGAAGTGGGCGGCGAAAAATTTTGCACAAAAGGCGGAGTACCTTTGGGACGATGCAAATCATGTGGATGACTGGCACGACTTGGCCAAGCGAACATTTGAATGCACCAAGTCGATGATTGCTTTAAAAGTATTCACCATTCTTGCGGTTCACGGTGAACGGGTCTTTGATGAGAATGTGACGACCCTTTATCGCTCCGCCAGTGAATTCGGGGGGCTTCTAGAACGAGCGGAAGATTTTGAGTTGGCGACGCTCCCCCAGTCCAATATCGTCTGTTTTCGATTCACGCCCCAAGGCGAGCATGATCTGGACTTGCTGAATCGCAAGGTCCGCGAGGAGTTATTATCGACGGGTGAATTCTACATTGTTCAAACCACCCTCCGGGGGCAGGTCTGGCTACGCACGACCATTGCCAATCCATTCACAAAAATCTCCCATTTTGAAAATCTAATCGACGAAATACGTCGCGTCGGGAACGGCGTGTTTGTAGATTGATCAAGAAATGGTGATTGGCAATCTAGTTCGGTGCGACTAAGTTTTCGCATGGCCCCACAGTGACGGTCATGTTTTGGTCAAGCGGAAAGGCTGCGAGGGCTTCATGAATTTGATCAAGCGTGACCGATTCGTAGATTGCCGCAATTTCAGCCACCGTTTTAAAGCTCTCTTCACTTAGCCATTGAGAGCCAATCGAAAACATTCTGCTGTTGGTTCGTTCACTCGCTAAAACAATATGCGAGGCAATTTTTCGTTTGGCGAGGTTTAATTCCTTTTGGGTGATTCCCTCTTTTCGAATGCTTTGCTGGAGCTGGGCTAGGCGACCGAGGTTCTCTTGAGCTTGCTCGGGGCTACAGCAAATGAACGTCATGACGGCTCCGCTTCCCTGGTAGTCGTACCCGCCCATGCCGGCTGATTCGGCCAGTCCGGAGTCGAGAAATTCCCAATAAAGTCGGCTGCCGCTATCGTCTCCAATAATGCTGCATAAGACGGCGGTTGCAAACCGGATTTGCTGTGCCGATGACGGGCCAGCCGCCATTTGCAAAATGTATTGCTGGTGAGAATTTGGCTTGTGCATTGACACAAACCCTGTTTGGTAATCGGCGGTCTTGGTTGATCTTTCGGGGGAGAACGGCGTCCATTGTCCGCAATGTTTATCCAGATCTTCGACAAGTTTATCGAAATCAATTTTTCCGGCACCCGCGAAACAGATATTGGAAGGACTGTATCTCTCTTTGAAGTAACTCATCATGCTCTCGGGCGTGAGGCCGGAGACGGAGTCGACCGTTCCGAGTACTGACTGTCCAAGTGGATGCTCACCAAAAAATTCCGACATCATACGTTCGTAACCGCCATAGGGAGGTTGGTCATCGTACATTTTAATTTCTTCGATAATGACTTGTTTTTCAGTCTCGAAGTCGTCGACTCGCAGCGATGGCCGCATGATGTCGCTCAATAGTTCTACAACCTGCCCCTGGAATTCCGGAAGAACTGCGGCGTGATAAATTGTACTTTCTTCACCGGTGCGGGCGTTACTCGATGAGCCCATTTCATCCAGTTCTAGATTCACTTGAGCCGCCGACCGGTTGGGCGTACCTTTGAAAACCATGTGCTCTAAAAAATGGCTGACGCCGCTGATTTCCGAGGTCTCATCCCTTGCGCCGGTTCTTACAAAAAAACCAAACGCTGAGGTGTAGGCCTGAGGATTGCATTCGGCGAGTATGTTCAGACCGTTCTTAAGCCTGTGTTGCCGATATTCCATTTGCTTCAAACTCCAGAGGTTGTGGCCCCAAAGTGACGATGTCGAAACTTTGCGGGGGATTGGCGGCGAGATATTCGTTGATTGACTCAACCGTTAATTCATTGATTTTTTCATTGACTTCATCGAGCGTGCGAACGCGGCCGAGATGGAACCAGTCGCCGGCAATGGATCCAGCCCGCCCTCGGCATGATTCCTGTTGCATGACCATGCCACTTTTGACTTGAACTTTAAGTCGACGTAGTTCGTCTTCTTTGATTCCTTGAGCCATCTTTTGGAGTTCCTCGATAATGACATCGAGAGTTTCTTGGGCTCTTTCGTTGGTTGTTCCGCTGTAACAAAGGACTGCTCCTTTGTCTTTCAGCGTGTGGCAAGAAGCGAATACTGTGTAGCATAAACCCCGTTTCTCACGGACCTCGGTGAACAGTCGGGAGCTCATCCCCCCGGAAAGCACGCCGATCGCTCCTCGGTTGAGATAGTAGTTCTTATGCGAATAGGCGACGCCGGGATAGGCAATGGCGATATGAGTTTGTTCACTTTCGTGTTCAATGTGCTCAACGCCGTGGTTGGCTGGCTCGGTAGAGACGATTGGATCAGGTTTGGCTTGCCAGTCTTGGAAAAGCTCACCGACATGGGCCTGAAGTGAATCGAAATCAAGTTTACCAGCACAGGCAATGATCAAGCCGTTGGGGCGATAGTGTTGCTCGTAAAAGTTCTCGATATCGTCAAGTGTAATGCTCTGAACAGTCTCAAGTGAACCCTCGCAATTTCTTCCTTCAATCGAGCCGTAAAAATTTGTGCGAAGTTTCTGTAAAGCTCGCTGAGCGAGATCGTCGCCCAGTGCCGCAATTTCTTGAAAGCAAACCAGTCTGCCATCTTCAAGTTGGTCTTTGGGGAAGGAAGGGCGTTGGAGAACATCGGCGTAGACCCGTAACGCCTCGTGGAGCTGGGCCGCTTGCATTGCGCCGCCGAAATTCGTGTTGTAAAGCGATGCTGAGGAAGAGTAGTCGACTCCTAGTGATTCAAGCGCTTCGATAAATTCACGACTATTAAGGTCTCCACAGCCTCGCTGAACCATTTCACACACAAAGTTGGCAATCCCCCGTTGAGATAACGCGTCGTATCGGCAACCTGCGGGAACAGCGATAGAAAATGCAGCCGATTCAAGCCAGGGCATTGGCTGTGCTACAAGAGTGATACCGTTCTCGTAGGTATGATGAAAAATCTGTTGTTCCATAAGTCTCAACGCCGTTTTTATTTTTCTGAAAACGGTATTCTAGACTGATTTTTACCTACGCGAAGAGGGCATAGGCAGAGTTGTTCACTTTGCTTACGTGATTGGCGATCAAGAGCGTTTTAGCCGAGCATTGAGAATTTCAATTGGATGTTGGGCTAATCGACCTGTCCCGTCGAGAATTTGGTGACGGCAACTCGTCCCAGTGGCGGCAATAATGGACTCCGATTCTTCTGCTCGGATTTTTGGAAACAATACGAGTTCGCCAATTTTCATCGAGAGATCGTAGCGATCTGGGGTGTAGCCGAAGGAGCCTGCCATGCCGCAGCATCCTGAGGGTATTAGGCGAACGCGATGACCTGCCGGAAGTTGTAGCATCCGAACGGTTGGTTTAAGTGAGGCGAGTGCTTTCTGGTGGCAGTGTCCGTGCAATCGAATGGTTTGTTGTTTGGGTTCGAATTGACTTGAATGAATTTTTCCTTCATCGATCTGTGTTTCAATGAACTCACCAAACATTAGTGCGTGATTGGCTAATTCGTTTGCCGAATCCCGAAGCGATGCGTCCACGAGGGCGGGGTACTCGTCCCGAAATGTAAGGATGGCAGACGGTTCGATTCCGATGAGAGGGGTGTCCGGTCCGACAAGGTCCCGGAATTGGCGGACGTTTTCATTGGCGTGGTCTTTTGCTATTCGAAGCAGGCCTTGTGAAATTGCAGAACGGCCGCTCTCGCGATGGCTAGGCATGCGTACATCAAACCCGAGTCCTTCCAGGAGTTGCACTGCCGCAATGCCAATGTCGGGTTCGAGGTGATTAGTGAATTCATCGCAGAACAAAAAAACCGTTCCGTAGCGAGCCAGCTTTGTGTCAGCTCGACGGTTTGAAAACCAGTGCCGAAAAGTGTGTCTCGGAATGTGAGGTAGAGAACGCTTCGCTGCGATTCCGAGCCATTTTCTCAGGATGCTCCCGGTTAAGCGATTTTTGATCAAATAGTTTAGTGGCCGGCTCAACCCATGCACGCGTTTAAAATTTCCTGAGAAGTTCGCGATGCGATGGGTAAGTTTGGGAACGCCGTGGGTGTCGTAGTAGGCTTGCAGGAATTCAGATTTTAGCTTGCTTACGTCGACGTTGGAGGGGCATTCCCGCTTACAGCCCTTGCAGGAAAGGCATAGTTCCATGACCTTTTTAAGATCATCATTGGCCAGTGGTGCTGCCGGGGTATCTGGATTGGTAAGCGCCTCTCGAAGAATGTTGGCTCGAGCACGTGTAGAGTCAAGTTCATTTCGGGTCGCCATGTAACTGGGGCACATGGTCCCACCAGTCAATTCTGTTTTTCGACAATCACCAGACCCGCTGCATAATTCTGCGGCGGCCAGGATTCCCCCTTCTTTCTCAAAGTTGTAGACGGTGCTTACATCCGTAGTTTTTTGGTTGGGGCGGTATCTGAGGTGAGTGTTCATTGGGGGAGAACCGATGATTTTCCCCGGATTGAAAAGGTTGTTGGGGTCCCACAGCTTTTTTATTTGTTTGACGACATCAAAGTTCTTGCTGCCAATCATAAATTCTAGAAATTCAGCTCTTAGCCGACCGTCGCCATGTTCTCCACTTAAAGAACCACGATAGGATTTGACGAGTCGGGCAACATCCTGAGCAATGGCACGGAAAACTTGCTGATCAGTTTCTGATTTTAGATTTAGGATTGGCCGTAAGTGGAGTTCGCCCGATCCGGCATGCGCATAATGCACGCAATCTAAATCGTATTTATCACGAAGTATGTTGTCTAAATCTTGGATGAACTTTGGGAGATCAGGCAAGGCTACTGCGGTGTCCTCAATCACTGCGACAGGTTTTGCATCTCCGGGCGTATTGGATAGCACTCCCAAGCCTGATTTGCGCAACTCCCAGACTTGGTTCGTCTCTTCCCCTAGCAGAATTGGGTAAGCTGTGCCCAAACTTGATTTCGATAATTCCGCTTCGAGCTGGTCTAACTTTAGTTGGACCTGCTGTGCTGTATCTGCTCGTAGCTCTGTGATTAAAATTGCTTTCGGTGACCCCACAATAAAAGACATGTTTTCTATTTGTTGGAGATTGCGTGAAGCACCGGCAAGAATGTGGTGGTCGATTAACTCGACAGCATAAGGGTTATGTTTTACCGCAATTTGTGTTGCTTCCAGTGCGTCCTGCACCGAAGAGAAGTGCGCGCACTGAAGGCCAACCGAAGAGGGCGGGATGGGGATACAGTTAAGTTTTAGCTCGGTTGCAAAAAAAAGGGTTCCCTCGGAACCGGCTAAAAGGTTGCAGAAATTAAAGGGTCGGTTGCTCGTGGGATCCAATGCGTTGGCATCTAGGAGAAGGTCGATGGCATAACCCGTGTTGCGGCGTTTGATTTCCGGTTTGGGGAATTGTTTTTGGATCTCTCCTTTGACCTCGGGTGTGCTAAGTAAATCACGGACGCCGCGATAAATCTTGGTTTCTAAAAGTTCCGGGTCGGACTCGCATTTTTGTTCAAATTGTTGAGTGGTTAACTTTTTGAAGGAAGTCGATGTGCCGTCGGAAAGAAAGCCGCTGACCTCGAGAGTATGATCGCGGGTGCTACCAAACCTTAGAGAGTTCGAACCGCAAGAGTTGTTGCCCAGCATGCCGCCAAGCATTGCTCGGTTGGACGTAGAGGTTTCTGGGCCGAACATTAAGCCGAACGGTTTCAGTGCTAAATTTAGCTCATCGCGAATTACTCCGGGTTGTACGCGAACCCACTGTTGCGACGCATTGATTTCTAGAATGCGGGTGAAATGTTGGGAAATGTCTACGATTATTCCGTTGCCAACTACTTGGCCAGCTAGTGAAGTGCCAGCGGCGCGAGGTATCAGGCTCAACTGGTGGTCGCCCGCGAACTTGATTAGCCTCTGGATATCTTCATTCGAGCGTGGAATCGCTACAGCGAGAGGTAATTCACGGTAAACGGACGCATCGGTCGAATAGGCGTTTCTCACCAAACTGGAAACGTGCATTTCCCCATCTAGGCGAGAGCCAATTCGTTCAAGTTGACGTTGTAAGGCGGGTGCGATCATAGGCGCATTAGTTTCGTAGAAAAAAGAATAAGGTTGAAACTACATGAATTCGGCGAGATCTGATTTGTTTTTGCCATTTTCTTCGAACAAAAAAATTGTTGAGACGATTTTTATTAATGATACCGTATGGGAATTGAAGTGAATCGATTTTGACGAAATTAAAGATGGACTTTAGACTAAGACAGTCGCCCCGAGTCTCCCGCACTTTTGAATTTGTCGCAACCAACTTATTTGATCGCCAATGTCAAACATAATTTACTATCCACCGTTCTTCGCCATACTTGCTGTCGTGGTAGGTTCTGCGTCCTGTCTAACGGCGCAGGAAACGGATAAGGATAAATCGGCGGCATTTACATCAGCTCAAATTGAATTTTTTGAAAGCAAAGTTCGGCCCATTTTGGTCGACAAGTGTTTTAGCTGCCATGGCCCCGAATCCAAACCTCTCGAAGGTGGTCTTAATTTATCGTCACGTAAGGGGATGTTGTTTGGTGGAGACTCAGGGCCAGCATTGGTGGCAGGCGCTCCGGAGGAGAGTTTACTCATCGATGTCATCAACTATGGCGACGTTTATGAGATGCCCCCGGATACCAAAATGTCTGCGGAAGAGATTGGCGTTCTAACGAAATGGGTGAAAGACGGTGCGGCTTGGCCGGAGACAGGTGAGGCTCAAGAGGTGCAGCGGGAGTCCTTTGATCTTGAGGCTCGGAAAGCTTCTCACTGGGTTTGGAAGCCGATTAAAAAGCCCCGCGTGCCAGCGGTGGAGAATGCTCAGTGGCCGGCGGATCCCGTCGACAATTTTGTATTAAAAAAGTTGGAATTGGCAGGTTTGACCCCCGCGGTTGACGCCGAGCGAAGAGTTTTAATCCGCAGAGCCTATTTTGATCTGATTGGATTACCACCTACGCCCGAGAAAGTTGAGTCTTTTGTCAGTGATGAAACTCCCAACGCGTTTGAGAAAGTCGTTGACGAGTTGCTGGAGTCTGACCGGTTTGGAGAGCGATGGGCGCGGCACTGGATGGATTTGACACGATATGCGGAATCGGGCGGGCATGAATTTGACTATGAAATTCGAAATGCTTTTCGTTACCGGGATTACCTGATTCGAGCGTTCAATGAAGACGTGTCTTACAAGCAACTTTTGCAGGAGCATATCGCCGGTGACCTCCTGGCTCGCCCGAGACGGCACACCACGGAAGATTACAATGAGTCAATATTGGGAACTGGATTTTGGTTTTTAGGAGAGGCCAAACACTCACCTCTCCAGCCGCAACACTGATTTGCTTTAAACTCTCCCCCTCAATTAACTGGGGCTCGGGCTGGTTCCATTCGGGATCTGATCTCAAAATCTCCAGAGATGCGACAAGATATTTTTTAAATGTCGCACTATCAGACTCCAAAAGACCATCGAGAATCTGTAACGACAACGCATTACCCTGGTCAACCAAATTTGAGGCATCCCTAAACCGAGACTCAATCTTCCGTCCGGGATCTAACATGGCCGACTGACGGCGCGAGCTTTGCAAAAACCCGGACAACGCGTAATAGTCCTCCGTCGAAATTGCATCAAATTTATGATCGTGACAACGCGCGCAGGCCACCGTCATTCCTAAAAACGTTTTCGACATAACGTCGATCTGGTTATCAATGGTTCTGGCTTCCTCTGCTTTCGCATCAACCGGTGAGTGTTTGGCCTCTCCTAAAAACCAAAATCCAGTTCCCAAT